>BNJV01001586.1_pt1 | contig 127425 bp, 100 predicted proteins | sample 8540591 | NCBI WGS metagenome assembly BNJV01 (sample SAMD00202457, study PRJDB9452) | human saliva metagenome | host: Homo sapiens
GGTCAGCACGCTTGGCTTCCAGATCCTTGATTTCCTTCATCACGGCATGGATGTCGATAGGTTCTTCCTCCTCGAAAGTATCAACATAACGAGGAATGTTGAGGTTGTAATCGTTTTCGGCTATCTCCTCCAAGGTGGCAAGGTGGCTGTATTTCTCAATCTCCTTGCGATCACGGTAGGTGTCAATAATCTTCTGTATATGCTGTGGGCGGAGCTTGTTCTGTGTCTTTATCTTCTCAAAATCCTTGCTGGCATCAATGAAGAGAATACTGTCGTCTTCCTTACGGCATTTCTTAAACACCAGAATACAGGTAGGGATGCTTGTTCCATAGAAGATGTTGGCAGGCAGACCGATGATAGCATCCACATAGTTTTTCTTCTCAATGAGGAAGCGGCGGATTACCCCCTCAGCATTTCCACGGAAGAGAACACCATGAGGAGCAACGCAAGCCATAGTTCCACCCTCGTTTAAGTGATAAAGCATGTGGAGGATGAACGCATAATCAGCTGTCTTGCGTGGAGCAAGCCGTCCTGCCTTGCTGAAACGGTCATCATTGTTGAACTTATCAGCAGCACTCCACTCAGCAGAGAACGGAGGGTTGGCAACAACTGCATCAAACTGAGTGTCACCAAAGGCATCGGCTTCGAGTGTGTCGCCATTCTCTATACGAAAGTTTCTGAATTTGATGCCATGAAGGAGCATATTCATGCGAGCAAGATTGTAGGTCGTGGGATTCTTCTCCTGTCCGAATATCTCATTAGCATGTCCTATACTTGCTGCACGGAGCAGTAACGAGCCGCTACCGCAGGTTGGATCATAAACATTGCGAAGGCGTGCATGGCCGAGGGTTACAATTTCAGCCAAGATACGGCTAACTTCCTGCGGAGTGTAAAACTCACCGGCTTTCTTTCCTGCACCGGCGGCAAACTGGCTAATCATATACTCATAAGCATCGCCAAGAATATCAATCTCTTGTGAAGCCTCTACGCCAAAATCTATGTCATCGAGGGCAAGAAGTACATTACTGACCAATGTATTTTTATCATCGGCTGTCTTTCCCAATTTAGGCGAGGCGAGGTCTATGTCTGAGAACAAACCGCCAAAGTCCTCTTCACTGTCTTGCCCAAGCGTGCTGTCCTCTATACGCTTCAAAGAACGCTCAAGTATCGGCAGGATATTTTCTTTCTTTTTAATACTCTCAATAACGGATGAGAACAAGAAGTTAGGTTCTATGAAATAGCCAATATTTTCGATACATTCGGTCTTTACGCTCTCTTGTAGCTCTTCGATATCGGTATCTTTTTCCATTGCCCATAGTTCTTTGAAGGTAACATCGTCATCCACTAAGGCGTCATTGGCATGTTTTTCTATCTTCTCCGACAAATACTTGTAGAAGATAAAGCCAAGGGTGAAATACATGAAGTCACTTGCCGACATATTGCCACGCAGTTTGTTAGCAACTTCCCAAAGTTGGTCACGGAGTTTCTGTTGTAATTCTTCGCTCATATTATTGTTATTTCTTATTTTCTATTATTAAAATATCTCTCAATGCCACTTTGTATGATTGGGATTTTGTTATGTTATCAAATGGAAATTCTGACTTGCTGTGTATATGTGAAACATCAATTATACAATTCCATGAAGAAAATGTAGGTGCTTCTTCACTGGGGTCTAAGCATAAGATTTTCATAATTGCACCATTCTTATCACAAAATTCGTAGCCAACAGCAAGCATGGCGTGAGCTCCATCAGTAAACACAGTTGATATTATAACCGGTTTGTCCTCATCAAGCGTATCTGCAATGAGACCAATAAGTTTCTCCTTGTCTCGTGGGTTTCTCCTTCTGACTCTTATCCCGAAACTTTGCTCGTTAATTTCTTTTCTAAGAGTTGAATAGGAATAGCCAGACCTTACCATTCCTTGCTCATCAAGAAAATGGCTTAAAAATTTTCCTTTGGGTGTTCTTCTGTCAGGCTTGTTGAATATATCCAAGTCTTCCTCGGTGACAGCACCAATGCACAACAGCGTCATAGACAAGGAATAAACAGCGCAAGCCCCATCCATATGTCCTTGACGTCTATGTAATATAACATATTTATCATTTGCATCCTTGACAAGTACACCTTTAGGACTTATCCGTATTGAATCTATTACTTTTTATTGAACTCATATATGTTTTTAATTATTCCCAGCTGAATGTTCGTATGATAGACTTCAAGCGGTCAAGTATCCTTGTCAATGTTTTGCGTTTTTTTATTAATCCTAAATGCTTTTCTTTCAACGCCTCTTGTATAATTTCTGGTTGTTCCTTTTTGCAAGTAGTCATATTCAGACAAGTAATGATTGAGAACAGATACATCCAAACCCTCTTCTTTTGCAAGTTTATCTACTGCGTTGTTCCGCTCAGTCGTGATGTAATTGTTCAATCGTTCTTCAAGGTCGCTTGTACCGTCAAACTTCTGTTTGCGTGCCATAAAGTTATCTCGGTCATCATCCACATTCTGCTGTATAAAGCCATCAATCAGTTTTGCCTTGTTACGTAACTCAGCATCTTTAATCATCGTATCAATAATATACGTACGTTTTTCCTTATAATCTGCGCTGTAAGGATTAAGATCAGCGATTAGTTCAAGTATGTAAGTTACATTGATAATATCACTATGCAACAATTCTAAACAGAAATCAATATCATCAATACCTGACTCTGTTGGAGTTTCCGTGGACTCTGTATCTTCGTCAGGCGTTTGATTTTCTTCTGAAGGCTTACAGCCACCGGCAAATGTATCGTAAATATCAAGGTATTTGCTTCGGAAGTCCATAAATTGCTGCTCTGTCATACCAAGATCTGCAGCATCTTCTTCAAATTCATCGTAAACCTGAATCTCTGCATGTTTCTTAATGACATCACGGAATGCAAGGATAAACTGCTTTTTATCTTTCTCGCTCTGCAACAAATCTATGCTGCTGGGAGTTGGGTATTGTTCTAAGAAGTTTGTCGTAAGTTCCTGATAATTCTTCTTGATTTCATTAAAAGGCGGGCGGACAATATCTTCAAGGTTATTGCTGTTACTGAAAAGCTTGATAGAAGCATCCACATTGCTTTTCAAATCACGGAAGCAAACAATCTTGCCAAAACGTTTCTTTTTCATTCAAAAACACGGTTTGTACGACTGAATGCTTGTAATAATCCATGATAGTCCATATTCTTATCCACATAGAGTGTATTGAGTTTCTTGCTGTCAAAGCCCGTTAGGAACATGCCGACTACCAGACAGAGGTCAAGTGGCTTCATGTCTGTTTTCTTTTTCTTCATACGAAGATTGATGTCGTCATAATATGCACGGAAGTTTTCTGTAGTGAAACTTGTACCGAACATATCATTATAATCATCCATAATAGCCTGTAACTCATCTGCTTCGCCCGTACTTTCACTCACATAGCTACCAGTATTCATACCTGTAAGGGCATCGTCCTGACTGCTGTTAGATGCGTATGTAAACACGGCTCCTATTCTTATTTTGGGATTAAGACTCTTGAATATTTTTATAATATCGAATAAGCGTTGGCACAGACTGCACGGCAAACAAAGCATCAAACTCGCCATCAAATGTTGATTTATTGAAATTATTAAGGATAAATTTGGCAATTTCCGTCATACGGTTTTGGTTAGCATTATCTACATCGGCATTGCCATGATAATATTCTACGAGGAAACCAAGTACATTTTCATCAGCAATAGCATCCTTTATCAGATACTTGTGGAGGCAATTGCCGAAGATTTCCTTTGTTGTATGACCATCCACAGCATTCTCAACGAAGATTGGTGTACCTGTAAATCCGAAAATCTGTGTATTGTCGAAAAACCTGACGATATTCTTATGGCAATCTCCGAAATGACTGCGATGACACTCATCAAAAATCATCACGATACGAGCATGACGGATTTCTTCAATCCGCCTGCTATACCACTGCTTACTTACAGCAGCATTGAGCTTCTGGATGGTGGTGATGATAATTTTGGAATTACCATGAAGGCGCTTCACAAGTTCATCTGTGTTATCGGTACTGTCAACAGCACCTGGCTCAAATGCCTCATATTCGGACTGCGTCTGTGTGTCAAGGTCGTGCCTGTCAACAACAAACATAACCTTGTCCACATCGTCTAATTCGGCTACAAGCTGGGCAGCCTTAAATGAAGTCAGCGTTTTTCCCGCACCAGTTGTATGCCATATATAGCCATTGCTATTGGAATTTTTCACACGGTCAAGTATCTTCTCGACGGCATAGAACTGGTAAGGACGCAACACCATTAGGCATTTATCTCCTTCGTGCAGTACGATATACTTGCCTATTATCTTGCCTAACGTGCATTTATCAAAGAAGCTGGTGGCGAACTTTTCCAATTCATTGAAAGGTACATTAGCAGCGTCTGTCCAATTAAACGTGAATTTGTAGCCACTATTCGGATTGTTGGCAAAATAACGCGTGTTCACTCCGTTGGAGATAACAAACAGCTGCACATAGTCAAACAGTCCATGGAACGAGGTCTTATGATAACGTTGTATCTGGTTGTAAGCCTGTTTCAGCTCTACCCCTCTGCGCTTTAGCTCTATCTGAACCAAAGGTAAACCATTTATTAGTATTGTCACGTCATAACGACACTTCTTTCTTCCTTCAACAGTAATCTGATGGGAAACCTGAAACTCGTTCTGACACCAGTGGGTGCGGTTCAGGAATTCCACCCACAGGCGTTCTCCATTATCCAGTTCAAGTGGAAAAAGGTCACGGAGTTTCTTTTGCCTTTTTCAAAACGTGTGCCACCCTCAAGATAAATCAAGATTTTTCTCAAATTCGGCTTCAGTAAACTCTGTACGCCCAATCTCTTCCAGTCTCTTCCTGTTATGTTTCTCAAGTTGACTTTTTGAAATTTGTCCGTAGATTTTTTTCTCTTCTTCAATCTGTACATATTCATAGTTCATTTGCTGAAGAGTAGCAATAAGTCCGTTCTCAAGGGCCGCTTCACTTTGTACTGGCATATTTATTATTCTTTAGTTATTATTTGTTTAGCATATAAGGTTATTCTTCGGTTGACCTAAGTAAATCTCTCACATCAACCTTTAGCGCCTTGGCGATTTTTAAGAAGATTCTCAAGGAACGGCTGCACTTTTATTGGAACACCACCGTGAAACGGTATTCTCTGTACGACCTATTTCATTCGCCAGCCATTTGCCAGACAATTGTTTTTTTCTGCCAAAACAGCTTTAATCCTATATATCGCCTTTTTTTCTGTTGATTTATCATTGTATATTGCAGAATGCGTAAGTACAAAGATACACTCTTAAGGTTGTTTCTCCAAACATATTTAAAAGTAATTGTTTTTTCCGTATAAAATTCTTGTTTTAGAATTGCATTTCATCGGAAAATGATAGTCTTTGAATTATAAGATTGAGTGTTCTTTGAGACAATGCAGAATAAAGAACGGGAAAGAAACTTGCTCGTTTTCCATTTTGTGCCCCATTTACTCTTTATCCATTTTTTTATTTTTGTTGATTATCTGAGAGATACAATATTCTTGAATCTTTTGCGGGCAAAGATTGCGTCTTTACGTATAAATAACTACGATAACTCAAACAGATTAAAGACCATTTTTTTGAAAGTTGTCATTGTAGGAGGTATGTAGCCCACTTTCTGCAATGATGATGGAATACTCATTCTGAATATTTTTTTGATTTCCTGTTGAATAGAAGTGGACAGAATCTATGACCCTCAAAAAAAGATGTTGTTTTTTTCTATGCTTATATTTATATACTCGATTATCAAATAAAGTAACTTTTTACGTAATAAAGTGTGGATATATTGTCTATAAAACAGTTTAATTATATAAAAATAGTTATTTTTAATGAAGATAATTAATTATCTATTTTGATAATTAAAACAAAGATCTTATCTTTGCATCATCTACATATACCTGAAGCTTATGAACATAACCTCAGAAGACGAAGCTCTCATCGAATTATATACAAATGGCAAGACATCAGATAAAAGATATAGGAGTTTGCCGCCCCAAGTGATAAAGGGGTTTAAGAAAGCCGTAGACTACATGAAAGCTGCTCGGCGAATAGAAGATCTCTTCCCTTGAAAGGACTTAACTACGAAGCCCTGAAAGGTAAAAAGAAGAGGGCAAGAGTCAGTACGTTGCAATGGAGCTTGGCGGTTGATATTCAGACGTTCTCTCATTGATGGAAGCGTCATTATTACAAATATTGAACTATTAGAAATTTCACATCATTATGACTAAGTTTAGCTTTTAATCAGGCTGTTCCCTTTGAGGCAACTCATGTGGGAGAAGTGATTGAGACGAGCTCTCTGCTCGCGATATGAAGCAGAGTGAATTGTCTGGACTCACTGGCATACAGAGACCAATTCTGAATGATGTCATAAAAAGGCAAGCGTTCTCTAACGCCTGAAATGGCATTATTATTGGAAAAAAAGCTCTTAATATTTCTGCGACATTTCTCATGCAGGTTCAGGCACAATACGAATTAGACAGTGCAAAAACTGAGCGAAAGAGTTGTGTTGCAGACAAAAATGTTGGACGTATGGAATGTTCTCAAAGAACAAATAAACACACTATTTTTTTAAGAAAGTTGGTATTATTAATGGCAATGTCATCGACGATGTCAAAAGAATCTTTGATGTTTTTTCTGTCAACTGTTTAGATAGTTTCTTGGAACTTAAAGCAAAGGAAAAAAAGAATTTTCTTACTATTATCGTAAGTCTGACAAAGTTACCACGAATCCGATAGATATTTTTTCATGGAAATACTACTGTCGATATCTTTCGCAACATGATAAGTCTTCTTTGGGCAATTTCGACAAGAATGCTGCAGGTCAATTAACAAAAGGGCTGAATGTAGTGTTTAAAGAGAACAAGGATACTATCAAAAAGACAGCAACGCTTCTGAATAAATTTGGTATTCGCTTCTTACATGTCGCGAAAATTGGTCAGGTCCCAGTGGATGGTATGTCGTTTTGGACGGGCGATAATCCTACCATCGTTGTTACCGAGCGTATACCCTCTATTGATAATTTTGCTTTTACAATTTTACATGAGGTTGGTCATGTTTACAATCATCTTGTAAGGGATGGACAGACAATGATAAATATCCCTGATGATAAGAAAACTTCGGAGGAAACAGAGGCTGACGAATTTGCTTTGAATGCAGTTATTCCAACTCCAGAATGGAAGAAATTTTTAGCAAGGACTCGCGATGTTAGTCCTTATAAGATTGCTTCTTTTATAAAGGCTGAAGCTGAAAAGCATGGTGTAAACCCACAAATACTTTTTGGTAGATATAAGTATGAGATTGGCATGTACAAAATAAAGAATTGTTTTGAGAATAAGATTTTATAGTTCATCACTTTAACCTGTATTGGTTTATCCAAGTTTCGTTATGAAGATTTTATCGAAAATGATATTTAGCTGTCGGCACATCAAGCAACTTGGGCTTTGTTTTTTTTTCTTGTTATCTCTTCTATCTTGTGATACGGGATTTACTCTTCCGTTAGATAACAATAAGTTTAGCCACGATATTCATTTATCAGAGAATCGTATGGTTAAGGTCAGCAGTATGTACTTTAATGGTTGGTATTACCTTCACTTTAATTTAAAGGGAGAATATGTAATGAATCCTGACTCTTTACGGTTGCACTTTTATGATAAGAATATAAAGGTAGGGAAATCTTTTCCGTTCTCTGAAACCGATACATATAAAGCCAATAATACGCACGTAAAGAATAGAATCATCTCAGTCAAATTAGGTTATGAACGCCAAGACAAAAGGGTTGAAGATTCATTAGCCTTATCTATTCTACCATCAGATTTTCTTATGTGTAATGAGAAAAGAGTGCTCACTGATTCGTTGAGAATAGTATTGAGGAAGGTAAAGAGAAAATAGCTGTTTTGTAACTCAGTCTGGCTTATTGTGTAATAGATTCAGATTATCACTCCCTATTGCTGAAGAGCCCAACTTATGGGAATGATATTGCGTATTGCCTCAAGTCACATTGTGGGGTAAGGGGATATTGTAGGCAAAAGTGGGTGCTTCAAGTTCAAATTATCTGCAAATTCAGTAATGAGAGGATGTGTACACGCAAGAAGGACGTTGAAAGGCTTAGTTGCGGATTTGAGGCTATACTATATTAAAGTTTCATCTTCACCCCTATCTCTGCCACCTTCGCAGCATCATAATCGGCCTTGATGCGAGCATAATCTCTGCCGCCATACGAGCTTGGAACAAGATAATAGAGCTCTCCACACTTGTCCGGCACCACATCGATATATAATATCTCTCCTGTCAGCAGGCGCATCATGGGCAGATGGTCGTATCTGAAGCGTACCTCCATCACTCGACAGTTATACTGACGTGTCTCCTCCCAAAGGTCAAACATGCTCAGATCCGTCGTAAAGTAGGCCTCGTCAATACCGCAAAACAAGTGGAATTTGCCCGCAATCAGGGTGAAGACTACGCCTTTGAACTTATTTTTTTTATACGCCATGTAAGAACCATCATACGCAAAAGGCAGGCGGGCGTAAGAGGAAAGTGCCTCTAAATACTCCGCCTCGCTGATGCGTTGGCAGTCTTGGAAGTCGTACAGTCGTGCCACAGCCATCGCCTCATCTTCATGGTACACACTTCTTGCCACACCCTCTTCTTCTCTGAAATCGTGCACCACCTGTCCACCTCTAAGATAGGCATTTTCTGGCCAATCATAGCCGTGAATGAGCAAATACGAGTCTAACAGATGCAGATCCCGACGTATGATAATCTCGTGAAGTATATCTTGCGTGGGCTTCAACGCTTTCACGGCGTGGGCTACCGGCCCGCAAGCCTCTATCTTGAGCATCAGGCTGCTCTCTGACAACGCATGCGCCGTCTCAAAACCATAGTCTTGCCACAGACACCTCCATATCTCTGCGAGCCTTCTCTCTATCTCTTCCTGCTCCGTCTGCCAGTTGCTGCGACGCAGCGGAATCACCACCGAGAAGCGCATCTGCTCTCCGCTTCCCGTGAGCAATCCTACCTCCGTCAGCTCATAGGCGTACACCATCGAGTCTTCAAAAGCAAGCACTCTATTCTGCCCTGCGGCAATCTCCTGATGCGTCAGTGCCTCAATGGCTGTGGAAAAATTGTCTTCCCGTTCGATGCGATAGCTCTCGGTCGGTGCTTCCTCGCTTGCTGGCAATGCATCCGTGCCGTCCTCCGCCTTATCTGCCGACGTCTCCATCTCCAGCACGTCACGCTTCTCGGCCCGCTTCTTGGTGTAATGCTCTGCCCAGATGAGCGCCCCGCCGATGAGCAGACCTATCACTGTCGGCCCCTTACCGCCATCGGCAACGACCCCTAAGACCAATGCTCCGATTGCTGTCAAGACAATAGCAATGAGCAGCCATTGAAGTATTGAGTTGATAAAATGATGGTTCATATATGGTTTACCTTACCTTAATTCCGCAGCATAAACTCTTGTGAGAACTCCAAGTGTCTGAGAAACAAAGTTCTCAAAACACTTGGATATGTCAGAAGTTTCACCTATCTTGGTGCTGCAAACATAACAAGTAAGCAAAAAAATCTGACATGGCAAAGGTAGCAATAAAAAACATGAATATCACTTCTTTCGGTGGAATTTATCACATTATAGACGTTTTCTCAAAGTTGGGCTTTGAAAAACTTACCGAATCTGTATTGGGTAAACGTGGAAGTAGCGGCAAAGCATTCTGTTATGGAAGTGTTTTTTGTGGTTATCATACTTCCCCATTGGTTTGGGTGGGGGATTTTATGCTTAGAAAAGAGCCAAGAAACACCGAAGCACCTCATATCAACATATAGAGCCCCCAAAAAGACGTCTCAACATATAAAATTTTTCTCACAAGAAAAAAATACTGCGGAATTAAGGATATAAGAGTTTTGTTTTATTCCTCTATATTTCAGATGATCATTGTCTTTCCTTTCATTGTTTTGAAGTATTTTTTTCGTTTTGCTGTTACTCCTCTCACTCAATTTTTATTCTGGAACCCTTTGGTTTATAGTTGTTTTTGTCTTATTTGTTAAAAAGAGACAGCAAATTAAATCAAAACTCTTCTTGTTAGTTATCTATTCTTTTTTTATTTGTTTGTTACTCACCTCTGTTTATAGCCTGTTTTTTTCATTTTTTATGACCTTACTTCTCTTATTTCAGATTGTTTTTATGCATTCTATCTCTCCTGTTACTCTGTCTCTTTTTATTACTTTGTCTTTCTTCATTTTGTTTTTTTCCTGTTACTTTGTCTTTATGTCACTTTTTTTCTTTCCTATTATTTTTGCTTTATATCATTCTGTCTTTCCTGTTATTCTGTCTCTTTTATTACTTTGTCTTTATGTCATTCTGTCTCTTTTCATCTTTTTGTCGCACTTCCTTTCCCCTTTTTTTCCCCCTCATTTTGGCTTCATTTTTACCCTTTCATCTGTTTATTTTTTTGATATTTTTTTGCCTGAATATTTAAGTATAAAAAAATACTTTTTATCGTTTTATTTCTTTGTTTGTTTATCTACTTTGTTTTTTTATTTTCGTTTATTATTTATGTAATTGACTTTTTTTAGTTTAATGTGTTATAATATAAATCCATATTTATATAAACACGTAATATTATTTTTTTGTGTTTATGTTTAATAAATATATAAATATGTTTTTAGTATACATAATTACATGATTAAGCAAATATTGAAATATATAAATAATATAATGTTGCATTTTGATAAGCTCTTAAATATGTAAATATATAAATATATTTAGTTTTTTTGTGTCTTTTATTTTACTCTCTCTGTATTATTTAGTAGCTTCTCTTGCTTTCGTTTATCTTATCATTTTTCTCACTTTGCTATTAAGATTATTCTTTGTGGTTTCTTCTTTGTTTGTTTATTTTGTCGCTTTCAATTTCTTTTTTTGCCAAGTGTTTTTTTCTTTTTTTCTGTGTTTTTCTTATTTATGTCTTTGTATAAATCGGTCTTTATATTTTTTTATTTTTGCATTATTTTTCTTTCTAATGCGACGTAAGTATCATAATAGCAATATTATATATATTTAATTAAACGCATATTTATGTTTTTATCTTTCTGTTTCTTTTTGTTTTTTTCTTTTTGCTTTAATGGATATTCTTTTCTTGTTTGTCTAAATTCGTTTTTTTGCTTTCCTCTCGATGAAATCGTTGTTTTTTTCTTATTTTTTTATCTATTTATTGATTCTATATGATAGGGTTTCTTTGTGCTTTGTTGTTTGCTTTTTCCTCTTGATTATTAGGATTCTATGTTTTTTTATATTTGATTAAATATGTTTATGCGTTTTTGTTCGAATTCATCGTGTTTTTGGCTTTTTAGCTTTTTTCTCTGTTATCGTTGACAAATGCTTTCCTTTTTCTTTTTCAAATGTAGTTTTTCTGATCCTATACGTTTGTTTCCTTTTACGCTCACTTTTTGTCTTGCTCTTTATTTGTTTGTGTTATTATTTAAATGTTTAAATCGTTAATTGCAAAGATATATAATAACGTAAATATATATTGGATTTATTTTTGCTTTTATATCTTATTAAGCATATAAATATATAAATATAGATTATATTTTTATCTCACTCTTTGTATTTTTTTCTTTTTCGAATTGATGATTTTTTTCCTCTTTTCTTTATCCATATTATATGTATGTAATTATGTAAATATAAATAAAGATTAAAAAAATAAAACGATAAATATTTTTATTGCATTTTTTGCTTTCTTATCTTTTTTTATTTTTTTCTCATTAAAAAAATGTTTAGATGTATTTGCTTGTTTCGATAAATAGATGTATATTTGCAAGTATAAAAAAATATAACCACATCAATATGTGCGTATTTATTTAATTCAACCTTTATATAAATATATATGAAATTAAAGGCTTTTTCTATTACACCTAAAGAGGGCCAGGTTTTAAATTGGAGCTTAGGGTTGTTCGTTGTTTTTAGTGTTTTCAATCTGATCGATGGATGGACATCAGTGCCCAATGCTGGGCAGGGAGTCCTTACGAATGCTTTTGCGACAGTGCAGTCGAATAGCTTTATTCGTGCTATTGAGTATTCTGTCATTGCTGCGACAAAGTTAGCGATGTTGGAGGTATTTCGTAGGTGCTTAAATAAGAATGGTGATAAGGCTGCACAGTTGACTGTCACAATTATGATGGTGCTTATATTCTGCTTAGCTCTTGCAGGTGCTTTGCCACAGTTCCTTTTTACTCAAGAGGAGGAAATGATGGCAATTCCTCATGGTGGATTACCATCATATTTTACAAATTTCTCGATGGTAGCTTTGCTTGTGTTTACTTTTACGAAGTTAGTTCTGTTTGTGCAGTTAGTGCGTACTTATGCTGGTAAGATTCGTTTGTTTGGTGTATCTTTGTTTGGCTGTCAAGTTTTGACGTGGTTGATAGATTTCGCATACTTTGTTGTATATACATGGGTTAGCGCTGCGACAATGACAGAGATTACGAACATTTTTACTATTACCTCTCTGTTAAACTTCGTTCTTGCTTTGATTCCATTCTGCGTGTTGAAGACGACAATGGTAGTTGATGACTAAAAAAGCAGAATTAAGAATTTACTCACTAATTGATGCTCTTGCTCGTCTGAACCCCTTGACACCAGAAAGATGAGTTTCTCAGACGAGAGGGCAGAAATAAGTAATTTATAACTTGAGAATTTGTGGGTAGAGGGACGAAGAATAAAAAAATATTGCAGAAATGAGCCCTGATGAAGTGGAGGAGAATTGGCAGATAGAAAGCGTTATGCTATGTCTATGTAGTAAAATGTAAGCTGCTTTGATGAAAAGGTGGGTGAAAAGATAGATATAAGTATCAAAAAGATATTTTCAATACTATCAAACTTGTTGATGAAGGAGAAGGAAATAGCGTTTAAAAAGGCGCGAAAAGATAAATTGAAAGGAGAAAACCATTGAAAAGTCCTTTTTCTCGCTCAAAGAAAGAGAGAATCGACACAAAGAGCGGAGTGGGGGAGAGGCAGTCAACTTGCAAGACTCCGAAAGAGGAAACGGCAAAGGCGATTAATACGTAAACAAGTGAACGGATGAAAATATAAATATTCGAACACGTAAATACGTAAATAAAGAAAAAGATAAGAAATTAAAAATATAAATATATAAATAATGAAGAATAAGAAGATTGTTTTTGCAAATCAGAAAGGTGGAGTAGGGAAGAGTACGCTGTGCATCCTCTTTGCCAACTATCTCGCTGCAAAGGGTAAGGACGTATGTATCATCGATACCGACTTGCAGAAGACGATTCTGATGCAGCGTCGAAAGGATAAGCTGATCTATGAGGGCGAGGAAGAACCTTATAACGTTCAGGACTTTGACGTGACCGATGTCGAAACAATGCAGACATTAGTTGACTCAGCTTCACAGGTAGAAGGATTCGTTTTGTTTGACTCTCCTGGTAATATCAGCGAGGATGGTTTGGCTCCGCTCTTTGTGGGTGCAGACTACATCGTTTGTCCTTACGAATACGAGGATAAGGCGTTAGACTCAACGGGCGTCTTCGTGCAGGTGCTTAATGTGCTTCGCGAACATAACCCGCAGATGACAGCACAGCTCTTCTTCGTTCCAAACCGCATCGACCCACGTATCGGTACGGCTGAGGAGCAGGAGATGTGGCGCAGAACCGATGAGGTGTTTGGTAACTTCGGACGTGTCACACCAGTTGTCAACAGCCGTGCGACACTAAAGCGTACAAACACTTTCGAATTGCTCGGAACACAGCGTGATGCGGTGAAGAAGGCGTTTGATTATATGCTGAGGAGGATGAAGTAAAAACCTCCCCCCAAAAAGCCTCACTTTCAACCCCTCTCCGAAGGGAGAGGGGAGTGCCTAACGGGATAAAGTTGGATAAAATTGGTTAGATAAATAGGGTCTGATAAAACTGATTAGATAAATAAAAATCTAATAAAATTGGTTAGACAAACGATGTTAGACGATGCTAACCGAGAAGACTTCGTGAGGGCAATAGGGGAGAGACGATGACGAGGGGACACATCAGGTGAAAAGGAAATGAGAAGGTCCCACGTTTATATATAATAAAGTAAAAACAAAGAAATAAAGATACAATGGCTAAGAAGAAGAAAACAATGGTTATGATGCCTGGTGCAATGACCGACTTGGCACATAGCGTACAGAAGAGTGCAAGACTAAATCCTACTACTAATTCAGAGAAGACGACGACGGATGAGCAGGAAACTAACGAGCCTGCACAGTATGATACGAACAATGTTGAGCAGGAGGTGCGTACTCAGGTTGAGGAACAGCAGCCAGAGGAGTATGCTGAAGCTATTGGAGATGTTGACGAGCCAGCAGCAGCACCAACGACCCCTGCAAGTCCGTTTGGTCGTGTAGAGCCAAAACAAGAGGGGACTGATCGTAAGGACCGTACTGCACCAGCAGCAAAGAAGCTCCCAAAGGCGGAGGGCAGACAGTTAGCACGCGAATATTCTCTTGCAAAGGATAGCGGTGAGGATAGCTGGCAGATTTTCCTCGACTTGGCACGCGACTATAAGGCACGCGACTCTCGTTTGGCTACCGTTTACATCGACTCAGATCTCAAGGGTGTCCTCGACCGTCTGAAGTCTGCTACGAGTGTGAAACTTCCTTCAACAGCCCTATTGAGTGCTATCGTTGCTCGCTTCGTATTTGAACACGAGAAGGATATTAAGAACGCGATATTTGGAGAGAGCTTGCTGTAAAAAAATTAAAAATACAAAACAACAAAAACAAACTAACAGCCCCAACTGGCTCCCTCCCCGACCCCTCCCCCATAGGGAGGGGCGTGAAATGCGAGATATCCCTTGTGTGAGTTGACGAGTTGACAGGTTTACGAGTAGACAAGTTGCTTGTGGTGATAAGCCACAGTTTTTCATTAGTTATCATGAGTGGTAGTTGACGTGTTTACTATACGTTTAGGGGAAACATAGTCAATAGAGGTAATTATGATTCATAACAGATAAGGAATTTTTTTGAACGAAATGAAATTTAGAAATATCATCTATTTAATTTCTTTTTTTACCATTGTGTGCTATGGCGCAAAGGGAGAATGCTCGTCATGAAATATCCATGAGTGCAGGTCTTATGACAAATCAAGCTTATGATACTCGGCTAACCTATCAATATTACCTGAACAAAAGTATTGGCATGGGAGCTTCTTTCGGATATTATACGCAATGGTACGCTAATTATATTCCGCAGTCAGAATTCCATCATGGGGAATGGGACTATTGGAGATTATCAGAAAAGGATTGTAAACCACAGAATTTCTATTTAGAGCCTTCGTTATCAATAAATAGCCCTGCTATAGCTCAAGTGGGAAGGTGGTCTTTCAAACTCGGAGTAGACCTTGGTGTAATGTTCCAGCTTCCGTTTACTCTCGTTTCTGTAAAATATATCAATACCACAACACAAAAATCACATCAAAAAAACATATACACAAGCGATATGCAGTGGTGCTTTTGGGATATACGTCCTACTATTAAGGTCGAAAGTAATAATATTTTCGTTGCTCTTGGTTATGGTTTTTCTGATTTTGATGTTTACTCATCCTATCGGAAGATATCAGTCCAAGGGAAGGCTTTTGACGATTTCTATCCTAAAAAGAAGTTGAATAATACCTTCTTCTTAAGCGTTGGTGGTTATTTCTAAATTAAAGTGTTGAGAAGTGTACAAGTATACGAGTAGACAAGTTAATTGTGGCGATAAATCACAGTTAACAGTAGTAATCATAAGTGGTAGTTTACGAGTAGACAGGTTGACGAGTTAACAAGTTAATTGTTGCGATAAGCCATAGTTAACATCGGTAATCATAAGTGGTAGTTTACGAGTAGACAGGTTTACGAGTGAACAAGTTAATTGCAGCGATAAGCCATAGTTAACATCGGTAATCATAAGTGGTAGTTTACGAGTAGACAGGTTTACGAGTGAACAAGTTAATTGTTGCGATAAGCCATAGTTTACATCGGTAATCATAATTATGAATTGTGAATTATGAATTGTGAATTAATAAAGGAATATACAGAATGAAATCAATGGCTGTAAGTGTCGTTTGTATTTTTCGCAATATTAGGCATCATTTATGCGATAAATTATCTTTTTATCGTTTCTCTCCTTTTCATACTTTTGCCCAGTATCAAGACCCTTCCTGCAAGGAGTATCTTTGGAGTATTTATAGCTATATTCGCTTACTTTGGTTTGCTCTTTTTATTTTACCTTTTCCTGATAGAGAAACAAGGTTTCTCCATTCTGGGAATATGTACATATGTCTACTTATAATTCTGAAAGTTCTGTTGGTAGCTGTGATAGTAGGTATTTTTCGATACGAGAAAAGTGTTTGGCTCCGTCGTAATCCCAAGTATAGTAGACTTTTCCTTCCCTCGTGGAATGTAGGTTCTAAGAATATGTGCGTTTCAATAAGCGAAATGGATGATATTGCTTATGGTCGTGGCGTAAGTTTCTCATGGTTTGATGGATCTTTTATTTCTGCAGGAAGACACAGAGTGGTGTTTGAATTCTATGAGGATCGTTTTCTTTCAAATCGCAATACACGTAACGTAATCTACCAAAAGGTGATGAGCTTTAATTTCCGACCAGGTATGGCATATGTGATAGAGGCAATTCCAGAGAGAAAAACCTTCCAAATAACACAGGATAAGACTGTTAACTTTGAACATTGAGTTTTTTATCCTTTGAACTCTTTTACCTTTGAACTTTATGATTTGAGTTTAATCCTTTGAGCTATTCACTCCCCCTCTCCATTACTTCCCTTCGCTCAGTGACCGCTGGTTCGGAGAGGGGGCGGGGGTGAGGCTTTAAAACCTAATAACGCCCTTTCCAAGTGCAGCAGCGTAGCTACGTTGTAGGTTGTCGCCTATCCAGCCACTCTTCCACGCAGCTCTTTTGAGGTTGTGAGCAGCTTTGGCTGTTTTTACGTTGCGAGGGATAGGATTCTTAAAGAGGTCTTTGTGCGCCACGTTGATAGTGAAGAAGATACTATCCTTTGTTACTCGGAGATTCTCCATTGGTGCTACAAAATGACCAGGGAGATAGCCTTCACGGGCATCCATGAAGTCGTCTGTGGTACCATAGAATCTACCAGAGATTTTACCGTTTGCACCCTTCTCAAGTACGATGTTGTGGTCTTTGAGAACATTCTTACTTTCCTTAGTGTTAATGAGTTGATAAACTCCACATTTTGTTGTCTGAGCTTGGGAAATTGCGTTTGCTCCAAAGAGTAAGCAACACAATAAGATTAACTTTTTCATATTGTTATGATTTGTTTAATTTTTATTGCTGTCCGGTAAATCTTTTCCACATATAAAAGTTAAGGGCTAAAAATCCGTATTTGGATTTCAGCCCTTTTTGTTACTTTTTGTTTCTGCGATAAAACTTCAATAACATGGGCAAAAGTACACATTTTTATCGGACAGCCGGTCTATAATCAGGTAATAAAATTACTCGATAAGCAACAAATCAAGCAAATCAGCCTTGAAACACCTCGAAGTGAAGCTTATGTGAAGCGTCTTGATGGGTGGACTCACCTTGTCATAATGCTTTTCGGTGTTCTCAAACACTTTGATTCTCTTCGGGAAGTGGAGATAGGCATGAAGGCTGAAGTAAACAAACTGCATCATCTTGGCATCGACTATGTCGTCCGTCGTAGTACGCTTGCTGATGCCAACAAGCGTCGCCCACAAGAGTTCTTTGCAAGCGTTTATGCGTACCTCTTAGAGCGTTATGGTTCTTTTTTATCGGACAGCCGCCCTAAAGGTGAACAGAAGACATGGGAAAAGCTTCTGTATATGATGGATTCAACTACGATTACCCTTTTTGACAACATACTCAAGGGTGTAGGCAGACACCCCAAGAGTGGTAAGAAGAAAGGCGGTATGAAGGTTCATACGGTGATGAAGTATCATGTTGGCGTTCCCATGGTCGTACAGCTTACCTCTGCCGCCACGCATGATCATTATCTACTTAAAGAAGTGCATCTTCCTAAGGATGCTACCCTTACCATGGACAGAGCATACGTTGATTATGCACAGTTCCAGCGACTTACAGAGGAAGGGGTATGCTATGTGACCAAGATGAAGAAGAATCTCACCTATACGGAGTTGTCTTCAGTAACCTATGTAAGCCCTGATGGAGTGGTTACACATACAGACAAGAAGATTGTCTTTGAGAAGGGGGAGATAAGACACCAGGCAAGACGAGTGGAACTGTGGAGTGACAACTCACATAAGTCAGTTGTCCTGTTGACCAATAACCTTGAGCTTGATGTAAAGGACCTTGAGGAGATTTACAAGCGAAGATGGGCTATAGAGTCCCTTTACAAGCAGCTCAAACAGAACTTCCCACTGCATTTCTTCTATGGTGACAGTGTAAATGCCATACAGATACAGACATGGGTAGTACTCATTGCCAATCTGCTTTGTACCGTTATCTCCAGAATGATAAAAAGACACGTATCCTTCTCGCAGCTGGTAACCATGCTGAGGCTCACACTGATGTATTACACTGATTTTATCTCATTTATGGAAAATCCACAAAATGATGAACTCATCATAATAGCTGAAAAAGGCAAATTCACCACCAAAAGAACTTGACTTATTTGATTAGGGGCTTGGATTTCAAAAAGAATGCGGAATTACCTATATAAAGCCAATTCCGCAAGGATTTATATGTTATTTAAGTTTTTACCGGACAGCAATAGTTTAATTTGATGTTTGACCTTTGATGTTTGATTTTTTTACTTTTTCACGATTCCCACAGCGGTAATCATAATTATGCCGTACTGATGAGAACTCCGTTCGAATAATTATTTTATACTATGGATAGGTGCCCCTGTAATATAGTATTCTTTCTCTTTAAACGCTCCCACTACAGGGTGTATTGGCAACTCACACTTACTGTATAAACGGAGAATCTCATAAATCTGCTCTTGGGTTAAGTGTTTTGCGGTGCTATTCATCATTGTTATCTTTACAAACCTCTTTTTGCTATTTATAAAGACATAGAACTCAGACCACATAATATTACTTTTCTTTCCAATGAGGTTTAAGAGTTTCTTTTGTTCTTCTGTAAGAACCGCACTTATGGACTTAGCAAAGCATTCGTCGATTAAAGGTAGTGACACATTATTGTAAGGTGTATATCGTTTCTCATAGGCGGGCTTCCAGTTTCCTTCTTTGATAAAGCGTTCCGTACTATCCGCATCAGCAGCGATGTAATAGGTCATAAAGGTGTCGCGCTCCCAAGTTGAAGGGAGGGACTCCTGAAGGAGTTTACCCACCTTTGTAATCTTCACATCATTCTGTGCACATGTAGGATTACAGAATAGGAATGCTAAAAAGATAGCATAGAAAATGTTTTTAATTCTCTTCATACTTCAAATTTAGATTAAAATTAATAATTTAAAACCCAATTTGTTCCAATATTATGCCATCTTCTAACAATAACTGCAATAACTGCAACAACTGGCCCCTCCCCCAAAGGGAGGGGCGTGAAATGCGAGATTCCCCTTTTGGTTAGTTTACGAGTTCACAAGTTTACAAGTTGACGTGTTCGCCTGTGCGTTCAGGTAAATCATAGCCAACACTGGTTTATAATCAGTTTACGAGTTCATAAGTTTACAAGTTGACGTGTTCGCCTGTGCGTTCAGGTAAATCATAGCCAACACTGGTTTATAATCAGTTTACGAGTTCACAAGTTTACAAGTTGACTTGTTTGCCTGTGCGTTCAGGTAAATCATAGCCAACACTGGTTTATAATCAGTTTACAAGTTCACAAGTTTACAAGTTTACAAGTTGACGTGTTCGCCCGTGCGTTCAGGTAAATCATAGCTAACACCGGTAATCATAATTATGAATTATGAATTATATTTTTTTGTCAGTTTTGGTTTTCTCAGAAGTAGCATCTTCGATGATAAATGAGTTGCCCTGCTGCTTTACCTTGATATAAATAACTTTTTTCTGTGATGGGATTTTATCATAAGTTGAAGTCCACATAAATGTAACGCAGAACCAATCGTTATTGATGGGAACAACTTGTAGCGTACGCACATTCTCCTCTATACAGTCTTGCGCATCAAGAAGTACGTCAGCACCAGTGTCGGCAGTCTTCTTCAAAACCTTTGGACTAACAAACTTCTTCGCAATCACCATGTAAAGGTCTGAGAGCTGATAGATAAGGCTGTTCATATAGGTCTTGTAAAAACCATAAGCGAACTGTTGCTTTTCCTTCTGTGTTTCGTTCATCGTAACAGCAGCACTTTTAGCCTTTTTAGCTTGTGCATAGGTTGTAAGTGGTGCAGAAGCCAAGCATACAGCTAAGCTTATTGCAAGATAAATCTTTTTCATTGTTATTGTTGTTTATAGAATTAATATCAGTAAAAATAGTTGTTCGCTTTTCAAGTCGTATCGTGTCAAGTTCCTCAGCGCATAACTGTTTAGGTGTTATCGTATTTGCCTCTCTGTAGCTGACAAACGTTGAAATCATATCAGCTCTTTTTCTTTATAATTGTTTTGTATCGTGAGCAAAGATAGGAAATAAAACTATTCAAACAAATTATTTTTGCAATTATTTTTCAAAGAGAATGTGATTAAGTTGACGAGTAGACAAGTTAATTGCAACGATAAATCACAGTTAACAGCGGTAATCATAATTATGAATTGTGAATTATGAATTATAGTTGGGGTATATATAAAAAGAAACGGCAGAGCAATTACTCTTCCGTTATCTCCGAATAACCACCGTCTCACGACGATAATGTTTCTACAATCTTTACCTAAAATATAACTAAAAACCTAAATCTATTACTAACCTAAACAAATCTTCTTTTTCAATAATAATCCTGAGCAATCTTAAATACCTGTAAAGTCTAAAACCTTGTAACCAGATATGGTTCTCTTTGAATTACAATGCAAAGGTATGGATAATATTCAGATTATCAAAAATTAAACGATGAAAAAAATATCATTCTATCGGTTGTTTCTTGATATATATCAAAGACGATGATTAGTGTAAAGTTGACCTTTTGAGGGTCTATTTTTCTTTATGGAATATGCTTGAATACCGCAAGAATCCTATTGTTTTTCGTGAATAGAGTAGGGCGGAGCGATAGTCAAGTAAATGTGAGGAAGCTTTGTTAGTGGAAACTGATTGTTGTTTCTTCCGTTAAATGTGTGGACGCTTTCCGTATTGATTTAATGGAAGAAGCAAAGTTAGTCATTAAATAAAAAAACATAGTCAAGACAGTCAACTATTTATTCTTTTTATCATCCTATGACATTGAATACCTATTCATTTTAAGAATTAGAAAATCTATAGGCAGGGGCTTGAAAAATCATTCTGTGTGGTGATATTAGGACTAAAGAATGTTAATTTAAACAATCTTTCTTTATAAACATCTGTAATTCAATTAATTTTTGCAAGAAATGATGAACTTAATGTTACTTAAAGATTTCTTTCAAATATTTCCTGACGAAGAAAGCTGTATAGACTATTTTTCGTCAGATTCGAGAAGAAGTAGGAATTACCTGTCCTAAATGTGGCTATACTGAGCATAAATGGTTAGATGGTAGAAAAGCATTTCAATGTAAGACTTGTGGTTATCGTACTCCCTAACAAAGGGTACTGTTATGGAAAGAAGTCACATACCCTTATATGATTGGTTCTTTACAGCTCACATGATGACTTCATTCAAGCAAGTCCTTTCTGCAAAAGAGATTCAATATCAATTAGAACGAAAAGATTACCCTTCCGTATGGCTGATGATGATGAAGTACCGTGATATCATGGGTAAAAGAGAAGCACAATATAGCTTATCAGCACAGGTAGAACTGGATGTATCTTACTTTCAAACCTCTGTTATAACAAATCCTGAATCCGAAGATATTGAGAAAGAGACCAAAATGGTACAAACGCCTGTATTGGTAATTGCAGAAAGTAAGCCTGTGGATGAAATATTGCGCGAGTATCTTACAAATATAACTGAAAACAAGTACGTTAACAAAGCATCAAAACTTCTCAGGAGGTCTTCTACACAGAAAGTCAAGAAGGTTGTACGTTATATCAAGATGTTCGCTATGCACGATAGTAAATATGCCTCCATAAAACCATATGCAGAAAAGGCTGTGAGTCCCACTGCTAAAGTTGTTACTGACGGAGGAACAAATCTTATTAGACTGAGAGAGTTGTTCTGTCATGAATCTTATAGGGAAACGGAAGGGGAGGTGCATGAGGTGGTGACTAAGGTTCTGCCGTGGGTACATATAGTAACAGGAGAATGTCGTAGTGCAATAGAGGCTATTCATAAAGGAAGTGGATCAAAGATTTCTCCAACTCTATCTCAACGAGTATTGTTGGAAGTTCAATCGTCGATTCTTCCGGGACAGTAAGCTGCCGAAGTATGATTTGTTTTATAAACTCATAAGGACTGCCGCAAATTACACATCTAATATAAAGTGGAGAAACTATAATACAGGACATTAACATTTATTAGTCCGAACATCACCACACAGAAAAAAATCAGTACATAATTTCAAGCAAGACATCTAAAAATAACGGCAAACATACATACAAAAAGTAGGTTTGTAACCATAAGGAAATCAGTTAGTTATAAAACGGTATAAGAAAAGGTGCTTAATTGGACTTCAAAAGGGCGTTAGTAAGGGGCTTAAAGGGCACCTTTTGCAAGCCAAAAGGGCGTCTTTTAGAAGCCAAAAGAGCATGTATTCAAAATTATGATGTGAAAAATTATGACAGAATAATAAGTTATTAGTCTAATTAGCCCAATTGGACCAAATAGCCTAATTAGGCTAATAGGGAATAAATTGTTTGTAGAAGAAAGATAGACATCGCACCTAATTACATTTATCATATAGTTTATCCCACTTTGTAAAACCATCTAATTGGAGGTAATTATACCGGTGTTGGGTGATGGGTGTTGGGTGTTGAGTCTTTATAAAACAATCTTATTGGATGAAAGCATACCATGTATGCGGATTATTCTCATTCTATTAACCTGTCTACGCATTTAACGGGGGACGGCTTATTATTTTTTTATATAAATGTGTTTGTCTTTATAAGAAATATTGTACTTTTTGCACTTGTAATAGGCAAATCCTTTTGCCCTTTCCATCTTCCTGAAAGGTATTAGGATTTTGTTATGACAGATTGGAGAGAGCTTGCAGGCTGGGAAGCGGAGCATAATTGTTTTGAAGAACAGTACTACAGCGCGTTCCTTTGATTTATGTAGGAAACAAAAACGGCTTAAAAACACAGGAAGTAAGATCGAGAAGGATAACATTTTTTGTTCTTAGATACAATCGACGGATTGTCACTTTATGCGTAGGAGCTTTATATTCTTATAGGTGAAAGAAGTCATCCGCTTATTACGATAGGAAGAAACAACCCACTTCCCACGTTGATATCTAAGGAATAAGACAGTGGGACAACAGCCCGAAAAAAGAATTAGAGATACAGAAATCATCTATAGAAGGATGTCTATAGACAATAATTATTGCTTTCATTTAATAGAAAAGAAACAATGAGCAAGCAAGTTTTTCAGACAGACTCCCGTCAGCGCTGGAGTTATTTTAAGTGGACCTTACGCGTCATTCTTACGATTCTCTCATTGTTAGGAATCGTTTTCTTGGCAATGTTTGCCTTGGAAGGAAGTCCTCAGATGCCTTTCCGTCACGACTATCGAAATGCGGTAACAGCGGCATCGCCTTATACGAAGGATAACAAGACGGCAAAGCTTTATAAGTCGTTCCGCGACTTCTTCAAGGAGAAGAAGATGCACAATAACTATGCGAAGGCTACGATTAAGAAACAACGATTTATTGGAAAGGCAGATAGTCTGACACAGAAATACTTTTCGTGAGTGGGACGATCCACGAATCGGTGTGCGTTCGGCATGGTATGTAAACTGGGATAAGCATGCTTATATCTCCCTGAAGAACAATATCAAGCATTTGAATATGGTTCTGCCAGAGTGGTTTTTTATCAATCCTAAGACCGACAAGGTGGAGTATCGGATTGATAAGCAAGCACTGCGGTTGATGCGTCGGACAGGTATTCCGGTTCTTCCTATGCTCACCAATAACTACAACTCCGACTTCCATCCAGAGGCGATAGGGCGTATCATGCGTGATGCGAAGAAGCGTATGGCACTCATCAACGAGATAGTTGGGACGTGTCGGCGCTATGGATTTGCAGGAATCAACCTCGACTTAGAGGAACTTAATATTCAAGATAACGACCTTCTTGTCGAATTGCTCAAAGACTTCTCACGTGTTTTCCATGCGAATGGGCTTTATGTAACACAAGCCGTAGCCCCTTTTAACGAGGATTATAACATGCAGGAACTGGCGAAGTATAACGACTATCTCTTCCTCATGGCTTATGATGAACATAGCATAGAGAGTCAGCCGGGAGCGGTTAGTTCGCAGCGATGGGTAGAAAAGGCTACTGACTGGGCTGCAAAGAATGTCCCGAATGATAAGATTGTCCTCGGTATGGCTACCTATGGATATGATTGGGCAAACGGAGAAGGCGGTACGACCGTGTCATTCGACCAGACAATGGCTGTTGCACAAGATGCAGATGCAAAGGTAAAGTTCGATGATGACACCTATAACGTGAACTTCTCTTATCAGAATACCGACGATGGAAAGGTTCATCACGTGTTCTTCACCGATGCTGCCACCACGTTTAACATCATGCGTTTTGGTGCAGAATATCATCTTGCAGGCTATGGCTTATGGCGTTTGGGAACTGAAGACAAGCGTATATGGCGTTTCTATGGTAAAGATATGTCATGGGAGAGTGTGGCAAGGATGTCTGTTGCGAAGCTGATGCAACTCAACGGAACCGATGATGTCAACTCGTTGGCGCTGGTGAAGTGCTCGAAGTGACAACAGAACCTCATCCTGGAGACATTTCGATAAGGATTGATAAGGACAATCGCCTTATCTCTGAGGAATATTATCGTGCCCTACCTTCTACTTACACCATCCAACGATTAGGCAAATGTAAGGACAAACAGCTTGTAATTACCTTCGATGACGGACCCGATAGCCGCTGGACTCCTACCGTACTTAGTACGCTGAAGAAGTATAATGTCCCTGCAGCGTTCTTCATGGTGGGACTACAGATGGAGAAGAACTTGCCATTGGTAAAGCAAGTATATGATGATGGACACACCATTGGTAACCACACCTTCACCCACCATAACATGATTGAGAACTCCGACCGCCGCTCTTATGCAGAGTTGAAGTTGACAAGAATGTTGATAGAGAGTGTGACAGGACATAGTACTATCCTCTTCCGTGCGCCTTATAACGCTGATGCCGACCCAACGGAACATGAAGAGATATGGCCAATGATTGTGGCAAGTCGTAGGAATTACCTCTTTGTGGGAGAGTCTATCGACCCTAACGACTGGGAGCCCAAACGTTACTTCCGACCAGATCTATCAGCGTGTCATTGATGGTGTACACCATGAAGACGGACATATCATCTTGTTGCACGATGCGGGTGGTAGTTCTCGAAAGCCTACCCTTGATGCGCTCCCTCGTATCATAGAGACCTTGCAGCATGAGGGTTATCAGTTTATCTCCCTCGAACAATACTTGGGTATGGGTAAGCAAGCACTGATGCCAGAGATTAATAAAGGTAAGGCATACTATGCGATGCAGACCAACCTTTGGTTAGCAGAGATGATCTATCATGTCTCAGACTTCCTCACAGCTCTTTTCCTTGTCTTCCTTGCCTTGGGAATGATGCGCCTGATATTTATGTATGTGCTGATGATAAGAGAGAAGCGGGCAGAGAACCGACGTAATTATGCTCCTATTGATGCTGCCACAGCACCAACAGTTTCTATCATCGTACCAGGTTATAACGAGGAAGTAAACATCGTCCGTACCATCACTACGCTTAAGCAACAAGACTATCCTAACCTGCATATCTACTTCGTTGATGATGGTAGTAAGGACCATACACTCGAACGTGTACATGAGGCTTTCGACAATGATGATACGGTTACGGTACTTGCGAAGAAGAATGGTGGAAAGGCTTCAGCCCTCAACTATGGTATTGCTGCCTGCTGTTCAGAGTATGTCGTTTGTATTGATGCCGACACCCAGTTGAAGAATGATGCGGTAAGTAGATTGATGAAACACTTCATCGCTGACACAGAGAAGCGTGTCGGTGCGGTGGCTGGTAATGTGAAGGTGGGTAACCAACGGAATATGCTTACCTACTGGCAGGCAATTGAATATACGAGTAGTCAGAACTTCGACCGTATGGCTTACTCTAATATCAATGCTATCACCGTTGTGCCTGGAGCTATCGGCGCCTTCCGCAAGGAGGTGATTGAAGCTGTGGGAGGCTTTACAACCGATACCTTAGCAGAAGACTGCGACCTGACGATGAGTATCAATGAACATGGATATATCATCGAGAACGAGAACTATGCTGTGGCATTGACCGAAGCGCCAGAGACACTCCGTCAGTTTGTGAAGCAACGTATCCGTTGGTGCTTTGGTGTGATGCAAGCCTTCTGGAAGCATCGTTCCTCTCTCTTTGCACCTTCAAAGAAAGGTTTTGGTCTATGGGCTATGCCTAATATGCTTATCTTCCAGTATATCATTCCAACCTTCTCACCGTTGGCTGACGTACTGATGCTCATCGGACTCTTTACGGGTAATGCCCTTCAGATATTCTTCTATTACCTCATCTTCCTTGTCATCGATGCCAGTGTGTCTATCATGGCTTACATCTTCGAGGGCGAGCGTCTGTGGGTTCTTCTATGGGTTATCCCTCAACGTTTCTTCTATCGTTGGATAATGTATTACGTCCTCTTTAAGAGTTATCTCAAGGCGATAAAGGGTGAGCTGCAGACATGGGGCGTGCTGAAAAGGACAGGGCATGTGAAAGCCCTCACCCACACAAAAGCCCTCACTCTCAGCCCCTCCCCCATAGGGAGGGGAGTGCTAGACAATTTGCTAAAGAATGACTAAAAGCTCCCCTAACCAGTTAGGGGTAGAACTTGATTAGCCCCTCCCTATGGGGGAGCAAAGATTAGATGCTATCTCAGCACTCCCCTCTCTCGGAGAGGGGGTTGGGGTGAGGTTTCCTTTATCTCCAACCTCATCGGGTCCTGTATATTTGCCTTACTGATCAGTTGCAAGTAGCGTTCGCGGAGTGGACCGACCCTAACATTCTTTCGGGCGCGTACAGAGGAGATGACGGATGAAGGGTTACAGGGTTCGCGCACATGAAGCACCCTACAGATATGATGTACGATGGTTTGGAAGTCCATTGGCCTACCGCATTTATCCATTAGTCGTCCTGTTTCCCAAACCATGTGAGCCAAGTCGATGAGGTCACACTTCAAACCAGTCCAATACAATCCTTCCTCCTCGCTTCTATTGATTAAGTCACAGAAGTTATCAACAATCCTTGTCGTCAGTCGGTCTTCCTCCTCTTGAGTCCAGAGGTGGGCAGCCTTCATTACTATATTAACTTTCTTCATCATTGTTCTTAGTGTTTTTTGTTATAGAATAATGGTTTTAATCATCTACCACCTTCTTTATTCGTGACGCAGTGTAGGTCAGTAGGAGAAGTCGTCGGGTGGCATTCGCATCGTCCCCCTATGGAAACAGCCTACTGGGGAGAAGACTGTTTCGTGAGGTTGCTGCAAAGGTAAAACCCTAAAGTGCAGTATATGTTCAATACCAAAAATTTTTTCATTAAATAAAACTAACGAAATGACCACTAATCTGATTCGAAGGAACAAGATAGGTGAGGCGCATTAAAAGTTAAGGGTTCATCTATAAAAAATCTGCTTACCCTCAATTGAGGATAAGCAGATTTAATGTATCTAATAAAAGTCTATTCTCTTAGCCGTTTAGTATTTACGACCGTTAGCATCAATGATGTTATTGAATGCGGCAAATTTAGCTGCGTCAATAGGTTTAGTCTCATCATTGTTATCTGCACCTACATATACTGGGCGGATTGGAGAACCCTGTAGCTTTGATGGTATAGCAACATTCACTTTTAAAGATGCAGCCGAAGAAGAGTCCCGTGGGAGTGATGTAACGGCTGCATCTGATTGAGAACTACTATACTGAGCATAGAATCCGCTATTATATAGCAACATGACGATAGTCAACATTAGTATCTGCTTTGCTGCAATACCACCTGGACGGCGACCGGTAATAGGGAGGAATAAGCCCTCATTAGCAAGTACTAATCCTGTTACATCTTGGTATTTCCATATCTTTCTTCCTGTAGGGAACTTAGTGTTGACTCCAGCAAATGGTCTGTCACTAAAGTAAGCACCATAAATCTTATTACCCTTGTCTGTATAACAGTATGCAGGTATGATAGTTCTCGCACTACACAAGGCGTTAAGCTCTCTTCTGTTTGGATAACGGTAATGATAATGATGTTTGTACCATCCTCAGTCCAATACTTAGCTATATCACCATGTGTTGCCTGACTTCTACTATTAATAGATGTTGGATTAGCGAAGATACTTCCTCTACCAGAATAATATTTTCCTGCCATATCATAAGAACCTATTCCAAGGAGGCAACCATCTGTTGTTAATATTGAGAGCGTCATCGATTACACTCCCACTGGAAGAGGTCGATATCGTCAGTAGATCTGAGCTGAACCTAAGCCAGTATTATCATCATACAAACCAACCCTTTGAGAACCTAATCCGTGTACTTTTTAGTGTGCGACTATCACTGCTGATATTTTTGAACTTTGGTTCTTCTCCATAGTTACTAATCCACCACTGTGCAGGCGCAATACCCCAGTACTCATCTGAACCCTGCTTATAGTGTATGAAGTTACCTGTAGCCCACTTCACCTTGTTTACTGTAACGTATGGCTGAGGAGTAATCTTCTCAACGGTAATGTTTGAGCGGTAGTCATAACCTGTATTAAAGATCTTTGAAGCAGTCTTTGTATAAACACCGCTTGGTGTATAAACGGTTATTGTGAAGTTGGTTGAGGCATTCTCTGCCAAGAAAGCTGTCCAAATATAACCTTTAGTAAGGTTCAGTTTTGAACGGTCTTTATTAGCGATTGTGATAGCATATTCCTTTTCATCATTTGTACCAACAAAGGTGCCATCCTTGAGGTTAAGCACGTCATAAGAACGAAGACCATTGATCTTTACACTATCAATATCCTCAATGAAACCAGTACTACTTGGACCATTAACTATCTTGAACTTCATACCCCAGATAGCCACCTTGCGCTCAAAGTTCGCCTTTAGTTTTATGTTGTTTACATTTTGTGGGACTTCCTTAAAGAAGATCTGAGCCCCAGTTAAAGTCAAACTTCTTATCGATATTCTCCAATGTTCCGTTCTGTTTGTTCATGTTGAGTGAAACATATTCGGTAATCGTATTGGAAACATCGTGATAGGAAATTGTCACACCTTCGTTTGTTTCTTTTGTTTCTTTTGTAGAAACCAGTCCTACAGAACCTTCCTCAAGGCCTGCAGCAGGGTAGAAGAATGCAAACTTATTATTTACCTTCAGTGGGTTCTTAGACTTTACTGTACCTTGGAACGAAGTCCCTTTACTGCCACCACTCTTTGAAGTCAGTGTGCTATAGGTTTGTTCCTTACTTTGGTTATTATCAGCAGTATTGTAGATAAATATTTTATCACCTGCAGCCCATCTTGATAAAACATTGTTTTGCTCATCAAGTTTGAGCGTACGGGTAGCTGCATGAGTAGTACTGTCTGTGCCAGCCGATACTTCAACATTATATACGTAGCTTCCATCCTGTGCTACATCACTACTCATGTTGTCGTTATCGCTACAGGCTGTAAATCCTATCATGGCGATTGCGCCACAAAGGAACTGTAATTTCTGTTTCTTCATTCTTGTGTTTAGTTTCTTTAGTTTACTTAATTCCAACCTTTCGTTCCTTTTGTGTCATTGTCTTCTTCATAACCAAAAGGGTTTGACTTAGAGAGGTTATCCTCTCCACCATGTTTTGGGTCATCTTTCTCTGCACTAATCTGCAATAAATCAAAAATCTGTTGTTGTAACAACAATTTTTGCAGTTAGGACTTTCATAACTCTTTTTCATAATTTTCTTTTTTTATAGGCATAAACCAAGATGCGAACTCGATTCTTTAAGTAACAGACCTTTCTTTAAATGTCATTGTCGATAGGGTTGTTTCCAAACAATCTGTACCTTCTTTATCTTAAGTTAGTATGCCTTGCATTGTCTAAATAGTGAATATAATTAAATCCGTTTGCAAAGTTAAACATAAATTTCGAAAAAAACAATAAATTCATAAAAAAAGATAGAATGACATAGAGAAACAACTATTACCTTTGAACTATTACCTTTGAACATTGAGGTTTGAACTTTGAACTTTATGATATGTACCTTTTTACCTTTATGATATAAACTACGAATTACGCTAATTACGCTAATGATTTTTTTATCCTTTGAACATTGAGGTTTAAACATTGAACTTTATGATATGAACTACGAATTTCTCTAATTACGCTAATACTTATTGTAATGTAATTCGTGTAATTCGTAGTCTTGTCGATTCTGTCTTCGTTCTAAAATAACGTGAGTTCGACGAATTATAAGTGTCTATAAATTTGGTGATTAGCGAAATTTGTTGTAACTTTAAAGAACTAATATACAAACAGTTACAAACAAAAATCGCTATGATTACCGAGGACAAAGTTACTGAAATATTTTGTATGGCAGATGACTTCTGCAAGTTTTTTGATGCAATGACAGCAAAATATACGCTAAAACCTACAGGAAAAAGGAAATATCATCGAAATTCTACAATGTCAAAGGCAGAAGTTATGCTGATAATGATCCTTTTCCACGATTCTGGTTATCGTTGCTTCAAACATTTCTATCTTGAAAAAGTATGCAAGCAGCTTCGCCATCTGTTTCCAAAAGTTGTTTCTTATAACCGTATAGTAGAATTGGAAAGGGATGTAGCCGTACCCTTAACCTTGTTTATCAAGAAGGTCCTGCTGGGCAAATGCACGGGTATAAGCTTCGTTGACAGCACACCACTGCGTGTCTGCAAAAAACAAAGAATACATATTCATAAGGTTTTCAAAGGCATAACCCAAAGAGGGAAATGCTCTATGGGTTGGTTCTTTGGCTTCAAGTTGCATTTGATTTGCAATGAGAAAGGAGAACTTCTCAACTTTATGATAACACCAGGAGATATTGATGACCGTAAGCCTTTGGAGTACAAAGCCTTCATAGATTTTATATATGGTAAGCTATTCGGTGATAAAGGCTACATTGGCAAGAACCTCTTTCAAAGGCTTTTCGTTGACGGAATACAGCTTATTACCAAATTGAAAAGTAACATGAAAGGAGCGTTAATGAGTGTTTCAGACAGACTTTTACTCAGAAAAAGAGCCATTATAGAGACGGTGAATGATGAACTAAAGAACATTGCGCAGGTGGAACACTCCAGACATAGATGCTTTGATAATTTCATCGTCAACTTATTAGGGGCAATTGCTGCCTATTGCCTGTTTCCAAAAAAGCCGTGCATCAATGTGCAAAGGACCATTGACACACAGCTTGCATTGTTCTGAATTCGTCGAACTCACGTTAAAATATGTCATTGAAGTATATGTCTCTATGTCATTCTGTCTCTTGTCTCATTCTGTCTGTCAAATGTTTTCATAGTTGTCAAATCAGTTGGGCACAAATAGCATGCGAATTAACGGCTTTTTGGCTTGCAAAAGGTGCCCTTTAAGACGCTTATTAACGCCCTCTTGAAGTCTTATTAAGCACCTTTTGCCCCCCCCCTTTTTACAACTACTTGACAGCGAAAGACTTACAAGGGTGCAGAAATAACTTGTTTTAGGTTTATTTTAAGCCGTTCCCTTATCTGTTTTGTAAAGATAATTGTTCGAGTAGACAGGTTAACAAGTAGACAGGTTAACAAGTTGCTTGTAAGGAAGACATGGTAACATAAGAACAAGTAGACAAGTGAACCAGTAGACGAGTTAACAAGTTGCTTGTAGGGAAGACATGGTAACATAAGAACAAGTAGACAAGTTAACGAGTAGACGAGTTAACAAGTTTATTGCAGCGATAAACCACAGCTAACATCGGTAATCATAATTATGGATTATGAATTCTGAATTCTGAATTTTTGAATTCTGAATTAACAAGCCTTTTGCTTGTAAAAAGTGGTCTTTTTGTGTTTATTTTTGTTAAATACTTAGTGTATAATAAGTATTGTTTGCGTATAATATGTTATCTTTGTATTAAGAACCTACAAAAACGGATGGGAATGTGAGAAAGCATGGATAACTTTTTGAACATCTATTTGATATAGGGACCTACATTTTTTTAATATAGAGACCTACATTTCATATAGGACACACCTATTATATATATAAGGCAGCCCCACATCTGTTTCTGGGCAGACCTAAGTCAGAATAAGATTATTATCAAATATAAAAATAACTAATGAGAAAAGGAAAGATTCTACCAGTAAGTGTTTTCCTATCTTGCTGCTCTTTGACCGCTTTTGCCAGCAGTCATGTCACTTCGGCTGACAACTTTGGCAAGAACGTTGTCGTTGCTGCAACCAAGGTAAATACCGCAAAGGTATTGGGAACACAGCAATCAAGTGGTGACGTGAAGGTTACCGGAACTATCGTAGACAATGCTGGCGACCCAGTTATCGGTGCTACTATCCGCGTGAAGGATTCGCAGAATGGTACGACCACCGACCTCGATGGTAAGTTTGAGATTATGACCCATAAGGGTGCTACGCTTATTGTCAGCTATATCGGTATGAACACTGAGGAGGTGAAGGTTAGCGGTGATGCCCCATTGAACATCACTTTGAAGGCTGAGGCTCATCAGATTGAGGAAGTTGTGGTAACCGCTTTGGGTATCAAGCGTTCTGAGAAGGCGTTGAGCTATAACGTTCAGAAGGTAGGCGGTGAGAACCTTACAACGGTTAAGAACCCTAACTTTCATGAATTCTCTCTGGTAAGGTAGCCGGTGTGAACATCAATGCTTCTTCTGCTGGTATGGGTGGTGCAGCCCGCGTTGTGATGCGTGGTCCCAAGTCAATTACCCGTAGCAATCAGGCTTTTGTATGTAATCGACGGTGTGCCAATCAACAACACCAGTCAGGGTGAGATTTCAGGTGGTGCGTTCAGTTCACAGCCGGGTTCAGAAGGTACTGCCGATATCAACCCAGAGGATATCGAGTCAATCAGCGTCCTCAGTGGTCCTGCTGCTGCTGCCCTCTACGGTTCAGCTGCTGCACAGGGTGTCATCATGATTACCACGAAGAAGGGTAAGGAGGGTAAGGTAAGTGTGACTGTAGGGCACAGTACACAGTTTGCTAACCCATTCATCATGCCAGAGTTCCAGAACTCTTACGTAAACCGTGCCGGCGACGTGAAGTCATGGGGTGCAAAGACTCCATCAGTCTATGGTAACTATGAGCCAAAGGACTTCTTCAATACAGGTACGAACGTTCAGAACAACGTAGCTCTGACTGCAGGTACGGACAAGAACCAGACCTATATCTCAGTAGGTACAACGAATGCAAAGGGTATCATTCCTAATAACAGTTACGACCGTTATAACTTTGCATTCCGCAATACAACAACGTTCTTGCATGACAAGATGACCTTCGACTTTCAACTTCAATTACATCAAGGAGCATGATAAGAACTTGACAGCTCAGGGTCAGTACTTCAACCCATTGACCGCTGTTTATCTCTTCCCACGTGGTGAGAGCTTCGACGCTGTTCGTACATACGAGCTTTACGATGTGACAAGAGGTATCAATGTTCAGAACTGGAACTTCGGTGATGCGTTGAGTATGCAGAACCCATACTGGGTAGCCAATCGTATGGTTCGTTCAAACAACCGTAGCCGTTACATGATCAGTGCAAGTCTTAAGTATAAGATTTTTCGACTGGATGGACGTTGTGGGTCGTTTGCGTTGGGACGATGCAGGTACAAAAGCAGGAAGACAAGCGTTACGCTTCAACAACCAACCTCTTTGCTCACTCAAAGTATGGTTTCTATGGTTATGACAAGGTGAATGACCGTTCACTCTATGGCGACTTGATGTTCAATATCAACAAGACATTGAACGACTTCTCAGTATCAGCCAACCTCGGTGGTTCGTTCACACGTAACAAGTATAACGTAACAGGTTTCCAAGGTGGTTTGAAGGCACCATCTAACTTGTTCACTCCAAACGCAATCGATTACGGTTCAGCAACCGCTGACAACCGTCCAATCTTCACAGACCATGCACACAAGATTAACTCACTCTTCGCTAACGTAGAGTTGGGCTGGCGCAGTATGCTGTTTATGACCGTGACAGGTCGTAACGATTGGGACTCAGCTTTGGACGGCACAGACAATGTATCTTTCTTCTATCCATCAGTGGGTATGTCAGCAGTTATCTCTCAGATGGCTACACTTCCATCATGGATTAGCTACATGAAGGTGCGTGGTTCATGGGCATCAGTAGGTTCAGCTATTTCTCCAAACATCACCTCACCATGGCGTTATCAGTATAACCCAGCGTCAGGTACTTATAGCACCGTAACTTATAAGTTCCCATCAAACTTCCGTCCAGAGCGTACGAACTCTTGGGAGGCAGGTTTGACATCACGTTTCTTCAATAATGCACTTACTTTGGATGTTACAGTTTATCAGTCTAACACTCGCAACCAGACCTTCCTTCGTCCTATCACAGGTAGTCAGGGATTCTCTTCTGAGTATGTACAGACTGGTAACGTAAGAAACCGTGGTATTGAGCTTGCATTGGGTTACAGCCATACATGGGGGCAACTTCGCATGGAATACTAACTTTACCTACAGTGCTAACCGCAACAAGATTGTTGAATTGCTCGACGATCCTAACGAGGTTATCAACCAAGGTGGTTTGAATGGTGCTAACATCATCCTTAAGAAGGGCGGTACGATGGGCGACCTCTATATGACCAGTGACTTCAAGCGTGACGCAGAAGGCAATATTGCTATCAAGGATGGTAACGTATCACAGGTGAACCCTTACCAACCCATCTTATCGTGGTTCAGTACTTCCAAAAGGGTAACATCGGTTTCTCTAACGACTTCTCTTGGAAGGGCTTTAACTTCGGATTCGTTGTAACTGCACGTTTCGGTGGTATCGTAATGTCACAGACACAGGCGTTGATGGATGCTTACGGTGTATCAAAGGCATCTGCAGATGCACGCGACAAGGGCGGTATCGCAGTAAACAATGGTTTGGTATCAGCTGAAAACTACTATGCCGTAGTAGGTGGTGAGAACCCAATCTGGTCAGAGTATATCTACAGTGCAACCAACGCACGTATCCAGGAGGCACACCTCGCTTACACCTTCCCACGTCGAATGTTGGGCGGTATGGAGCTGACACTCGGTTTGACAGCTAACAACCTCCTCATGCTTTACAACAAGGCACCATTCGATCCAGAGGCAACAGCATCAACAGGTACCTACTATCAGGGCTTCGACTACTCTCATGCAGCCAAGCCTTCGCACACTTGGTTTCAACGTGAAGCTGAAATTCTAAAACTAATTCCACTCATTTAATCGAAATATAAATGAAAAAGATTAATATATATAAAGCCATCACTGCCTGCACATTCGCAAGTGCGGTGTTAATCTCAATGCCATCTTGTACAGATGGTTTTCAGGAGGCAAAACCGTCCAGGTACAGGTGCTTCTCTCGAAGACCTGGCACGCGACAACTATCAAACCTCTTCTTTCCTCGTACAGATGGAGAACGAGGCTTTCCCTGAGCAGGAGAATGCTTACCAGATGAATCAAGACCTTATTGGTAACTACTTGGGTCGTTACATGACCTATGCTAACAATGGTTTTGCTGAGAAGAACTTTGCTCGTCTAAATGCTCCTAATGGTTGGGTACGCTATCCGTTCAAAGGATTCTATGACAAAGACGGTGTCTGCTTTCAAGGCGATTGACAATGTGACAAAGGGCGAAGGACCAGTTTATGCTTGGGCATTGATTCTCCGTGCACAGTCGTTCATGCGTCTTACAGATATGTACGGACCACTTCCTATCGGTGCTGATGCTACAGACGGTAATGCTTACTCTTCTCAAGAGGATGTTTACAAGAGCATTATCGCTGACCTCAACAAGGCTACAGACGTCATCAAACCATTGGTTGCTTCAAACCCTAATGTTACTATTGCTGAAGAGTTAGACAAGGTTTATCAGGGTAAGATGGCTAAATGGTTGAAGTATGCGAACTCTTTGAAGCTCCGTATTGCTATCCGCATCCGTTATGTTGAGCCAACATTGGCAAAGCAGTTGGGCGAACAGGCTGTACAGGACGGTGTCATCACAAGCAATGACGACAACTGCGCTATTGCTTATACACCAAACGGACAGTATAAGACATCTGTAGAGTGGGGTGATAGCCGTGCTTGTGCCGACCTTGAGAGCTTCCTCACAGGTTACAACGACCCACGTCTGACGAAGTTCTTTACCCCAGTAGAGGGCGGTATTCGTTCAGTAATCGGCTGTCGTGCCGCTGCGAAGATTGGTAATAAGACCACAGCAGGTAAGGCTTACTCAGCTGCAAACATCAAGATAGACAGCAAGGGCGTATGGCTCACTGCTTCTGAGATGGCTTTCTGTCGTGCAGAAGGTGCGTTGGCAGGCTGGAGTAACATGGGTGGTAGTGCTAAGGACCTCTATGAGGAAGGTGTGAAACTCTCCTTCGAGCAGTGGGGTGCAGGTTCTGCAACAGCCTACTTGGCAGATAACACATCAACCGAGAAGAATTATGTTGACCCAATCAGCGAGTATGGTGGAGATGTCAGTGCTGTCAGCAATATCACTATTAAGTGGGACGACTCAGCTACTGACGAGCAGAAGATGGAGCGTCTGATTACTCAGAAGTGGATTGCAATGTTCCCTAACGGACAGGAAGGCTGGAGCGAAATCCGTCGTACAGGCTATCCAAAGGTGTTCCCTTTAGCACAGTCAACAGATTATAGCATCCAGGTTGCTAACCGTATCCCATTTGATATTGATGAGGCTACCAATAACAAGGCAAACTATATTAAGGCTGTACAGCTGTTAAAGGGTAATGACGACTATGCAACCAAGATGTGGTGGCAGCGTTAAACGATATCTATCATACAATAAACATTCGATAAAAAATGAAGAATTTAATAAAGATATTCTTGCTTTCAGCCTGCGCTGCAACGGCTTTCACTGCCTGCAGCGACTGGACTGAGACAGAGGCAAAGGACGGAGCTGACCTTACTCACACAAATAAGTCTGAGGCTTACTATGCTCAACTTCGCGACTATAAGAAGACTGACCACTCTGTAGCTTTCGGTTGGTTCGGTAACTGGACGGGTACTGGTGTTACACATGAGAACTCTTTGGCAGGTCTTCCTGACAGTACTGACTTCGTTTCTCTTTGGGGAAACTGGAAGAATCCAACAGAAGCAATGCTGAAGGATCTCCGCTTTGTGCAGAAGACAAAGGGTACAAAGGTGCTCATCAGCTGCCTTGTATTTGACATTGGTGACCAGATTACTCCAACCAAAGACTGACTCTACCCTCACATGGAAAGAGTGGCGTCATAAGTTCTGGGGATGGGGCAGTGATGAGGCTTCACAGATTGCAGCTACTGAGAAGTATGCAAATGCTATCTGCGACACTATCGCTAAGTATGGTTATGATGGTTTCGACCTCGATGCTGAACCTTCATACGCTCAGCCTTTCCAGACCGATAAGGAGCTTTGGCAGAATGCTAAGGTGATGGAGGCTTTCGTAAAGACAATGGGCAAGCGCATCGGTCCTAAGTCTGGGTACTGATAAGATGTTCGTTATCGATGGTGAGCCTGACGCTATGGCTGCTGAGTATGGCGAATACTTCAATTACTTCATCCTTCAGGCTTATAGCTCTTCTGGTAACAGTGATTTGAACAGTCGCTTTACTGCTACAGGCTACTCACTTCCAGCAGTATCTCACTCCGGAGCAGGTGGCTAATAAGCTCATCGTCTGCGAGAACTTTGAGAACTATGCTGGTAAGGGTGGTGTAAACTTCTGGTTAGACAATGGTCAGGCTGTTCCTTCACTCTTAGGTATGGCCTACTGGAACCCCAGTTTACAATGACGTAACCTACCGCAAGGGTGGTGTAGGAACCTATCACATGGAGTACGAGTATAACAGTGTCTGGACAGACTGGCAACTATCCTTTCTTGCGTAAGGCTATTCAGATTATGAACCCATCAATCCAATAATCAAGATATTCAAATTATGAAATACAATATTTCTAAGCTTTTCGTCGGAGCTGTGGCTATGGCCTCTCTGACACTGCTGGGCGCATGTAACAATGCTGAATATTCGCCTCTTTCTAATCAGGCGTATATCGCACAGACCAATACTAACGGCAACTCAAGCCAGAATATTACTATCGGTACGTCGGCTGTCACTTCTTCTGTGAATGTGCGTCTCTCCGACCCTGCTACACAGGACTACACCTTCGAGATTGTTGCTGACACAACAGCTCTGGCTGAATACAACCAGCGTAACGAGACTTCTTACAAGCCACTGCCTGCAATCTCTACTCTCTCTCTTCTAATGAGGTGACGATTGAGAATGGTAAGTCGGTCTCTTCTGAGGTGACACTGACAATCAACCCATTGACACAGGCACTGAAGGACAGCGGTCTGAAATATGCTGTTGCCCTCCGTCTGAAGAGTAAAGATGGTAAGTATGACGTCTTGAACTCTGGTAGTACTATGGTTTACGTCCTCGATCAGGTTGTTTATCAGGCTGTGCCAATCGTTAACTCTACGCATAACATCCACTTCGCAATGCGTCAGACCTATAACCTTTCACAGTGGACTGTCGAGATGAACGTGAACATCAGTAAGCTCGGTACGGCGCTGGGCGAACTTAACAACCAGACGCTCTTCGGTGCATGGGGTAACGATGGTGGCGAGATTTATACTCGCTTCGGTGATGCTCCTATCGAGGGTAACCGTTTGCAGATTAAGACGCAGGGTACGCAGATGAACAGTAAGCAGCTCTTCAACGAGAACCAGTGGTATCACCTCGCATTCGTTTGCACAGGTACAAAACTCTACCTCTATGTTAACGGTGTGCTTGATAACTCTATGGACCTCCCTGGTAAGACAACTAACCTCAGCAACACCTTTCAACTTCGGTAACACTGACTACCCTAAAGGCAAACGTGAAGGTGAGTGAGTTACGCTTCTGGACCGTGGCTCGTACACAGGCTCAGATTGCTAACAACATGTACGCTTGCGATGCTAAGAGCACTGACTTGGAGGCTTACTGGAAGCTCAACGAGGGTCAGGGCGATACCTTCAAGGACGCTACTGGTCATAACAACACTGGTAAGTGTGTAGCTGTTCCAACTTGGGAGCAGAACGTAAGAATCGATGGTAAATAAGTCAAAAGGAAACTCAAATATGAAAATAAACGTATTCAAGTCAGTGCTGGCAGCCTCTTTGGTTGCTGCCACACTGGCATCTTGTCAGAGCGAGCCAGAAGTTGGTAGCACGCTCTACCCAACAGCAGAAGAGAACTACTCTGCAAAGGCTTACCTCTATACTGGTACCAGTGACGGCAACAAGTTGTTGCTCGCTGGTGAGAAGTCTGCATCAGCTGTTACCTTGGCGAATGATAGCGCAAAGTTCTATGTTCGTCTTTCTTCTCCAGCAGAGAAGGATGTAACAGTAACATTGGCTGCTACATCTGATGGTGTTGAGGCAAATAGTAGCGAAGAGGTGATGAGCACTGACGCTATCAGCCTTAGCAAGACATCTGTAACCTTCGCTAAGGGTCAGCAGGTATCTGAACCAATCGTCGTTAAGTTGGTGAATGGTGATGCCCTCAAGAACTTGGCTATGTTGAAGAACGGCGTTACATCTGTTGTTATCAAGAGTGTTGACGGTGCTGAAACAGCAAAGACAAGCACGAAGGTAGCAGTAGCAACCAACTTCTCTTTCAACAACATCAACGCTTCTGGCACCCTCAATACCGACAAGCAGATTGCTCTGACCGACTATAAGATGTCTACCTCACTCAACAGCACAAATGCTTCGAAGTTGAATGATGGCGATAACGACACCTACGTGTACACATACACCTATTATGAACCAGAGTTCACAATGGAATTCAATAGCACAAAGAAAATCTCTGGTGTTGGTATCCTCTGCAACTACACAAGCTACGGATATGGTGTGAAGAAGGTAGCTGTATCTACCAGTTTAGATGGTAAGACATGGATAAAGATGGGTACTGCTACCACAGCAACTCAGTATGATGACGATACCCCATTCCCAATCGTCTTCAACACACCAGTAACATGTAAGTATGTTAAGTTGACAATCCTCGAAACCTTTGACACAAGCGAGTATCCTCGTTTCTTGATTGGTGAGATTGGCGCTTACGAATAATCCTTAACCTATGTGCGCTCATTGTAGTGCACTCCCCCCTCAGCCCCCGAAGTATCTTTTACTCGGGGGCTTTTTGTGGTTCTTCCGTTAAACTCGAATCGGAAACAATACCGTAATAATTAAAAATTATTGCTGTCCGGTAAATCTTTTCCACATATAAAAGTTAAGGGCTAAAATCCGTATTTGGATTTCAGCCCTTTTTGTTACTTTTGTTTCTGCGATAAAACTTCAATAACATGGGCAAAAAGTACACATTTTATCGGACAGCCGGTCTATAATCAGGTAATAAAATTACTCGATAAGCAACAAATCAAGCAAATCAGCCTTGAAACACCCTCGAAGTGAAGCTTATGTGAAGCGTCTTGATGGGTGGACTCACCTTGTCATAATGCTTTTCGGTGTTCTCAAACACTTTGATTCTCTTCGGGAAGTGGAGATAGGCATGAAGGCTGAAGTAAACAAACTGCATCATCTTGGCATCGACTATGTCGTCCGTCGTAGTACGCTTGCTGATGCCAACAAGCGTCGCCCACAAGAGTTCTTTTGCAAGCGTTTATGCGTACCTCTTAGAGCGTTATGGTTCTTTTTTTATCGGACAGCCGCCCTAAAGGTGAACAGAAGACATGGGAAAAAGCTTCTGTATATGATGGATTCAACTACGATTACCCTTTTTGACAACATACTCAAGGGTGTAGGCAGACACCCCAAGAGTGGTAAGAAGAAAGGCGGTATGAAGGTTCATACGGTGATGAAGTATCATGTTGGCGTTCCCATGGTCGTACAGCTTACCTCTGCCGCCACGCACGATCATTATCTACTTAAAGAAGTGCATCTTCCTAAGGATGCTACCCTTACCATGGACAGAGCATACGTTGATTATGCACAGTTCCAGCGACTTACAGAGGAAGGGGTATGCTATGTGACCAAGATGAAGAAGAATCTCACCTATACGGAGTTGTCTTCAGTAACCTATGTAAGCCCTGATGGAGTGGTTACACATACAGACAAGAAGATTGTCTTTGAGAAGGGGGAGATAAGACACCAGGCAAGACGAGTGGAACTGTGGAGTGACAACTCACATAAGTCAGTTGTCCTGTTGACCAATAACCTTGAGCTTGATGTAAAGGACCTTGAGGAGATTTACAAGCGAAGATGGGCTATAGAGTCCCTTTACAAGCAGCTCAAACAGAACTTCCCACTGCATTTCTTCTATGGTGACAGTGTAAATGCCATACAGATACAGACATGGGTAGTACTCATTGCCAATCTGCTTTGTACCGTTATCTCCAGAATGATAAAAAGACACGTATCCTTCTCGCAGCTGGTAACCATGCTGAGGCTCACACTGATGTATTACACTGATTTTATCTCATTTATGGAAAATCCACAAAATGATGAACTCATCATAATAGCTGAAAAAGGCAAATTCACCACCAAAAAGAACTTGACTTATTTGATTAGGGGGCTTGATTTTCAAAAAGAATGCGGAATTACCTATATAAAGCCAATTCCGCAAGGATTTATATGTTATTTAAGTTTTACCGGACAGCAATAATTAAAAAAATATACATATTTCTAATCTCTCGAATGATACGAATTATTTATCAATAAGTTTAGCGTAATTAGTGAAATTTGTAGTTGATATTACTTTGCAATAATGATAAGAAAAACCGCTATTATACTCTGAAAAAGCATTACACATTCTGTCTAACCCCCCCTTCAAAGTCACGAGAAAAGTTACTTAAAAAGTTACTCTGCAACTAACAGAAAATCAATAGGTTATAAAAGCACAAACTAAAAGGTGCTTATTAAGGTTCCAAAAGGGCGTTAGTAAGGGTCTTAAAGGGCATCTTTTGCAAGCTAAAAGGGCGTTAATAGCGTTCGAATTAACGCCCTTCTGATTTTCAGTTTGTGAATTATCTTTACGAAAGTGAACGAGTAGACAAGTTAAACGAGAGACCTGTTGCTTGTTATGGAGGGAAGTTGACGAGTAGACAAGTTACTTGTTATAAAGGAAAACTCGTTCTTATGTTACTTTGTCTCTCTTTGCAAGCAACTCGTTTACTTGTCTAACTTGTTTACTCGTCCACTTGTTCACTCGTCTACTCGTTCACTTGTCTACTTGCAATAAAAAAACCGTGCTAAGGTCCGCAAAGACCTTGGCACGGTATGTGACTAACGCTATGGAATTATTATTGCGTCGATTTAGTAGTTTGACTCCTCAACCTGGAAGAAGCTCTGTGGGTGGTTACATACAGGGCAAACAGCTGGAGCCTTCTTGCCGATAACGATGTGACCACAGTTGCGGCACTGCCAGATGCAGTCGCCCTCACGAGAGAATACTACGCTATCCTCGATGTTCTTCAAGAGCTTGCGGTAACGCTCCTCGTGGTGCTTCTCAACCTTACCAACGCTGCGGAACTTAACAGCCAACTCTGGGAAACCTTCTTCCATAGCATCCTTTGCCATCTGCTCGTACATATCAGTCCACTCGTAGTTCTCACCAGCTGCTGCGTCAGCGAGATTCTGAGTTGTTGTAGGGATATCACCCTCATGGAGGAACTTGAACCAAATCTTAGCATGCTCTTTCTCGTTGCGTGCTGTCTCCTCGAAGAAACCAGCAATCTGCTCATAGCCGTCCTTCTTAGCCTTTGAAGCATAGTAGAGATACTTAGTGTGTGCCTGGCTCTCACCTGCGAAAGCGTTCTTAAGGTTCTGCTCAGTCTTAGTACCCTTCAAAGCCTCTGGGTTGAACTCCTTGAACTTCTCAGCCTTAGCGTGACATACTGGGCACTCTGCTGGAGCCTCTGTTCCCTCGTGAATGTAACCACAAACGGTGCAAATAAATTTCTTTTTCATAATGTTCTTGTATTTGTATAATGTTCTTGTATTATAATAATGATATGCGTACGAATTACGGATAGTATAGCTTTAATACCCACTGATAGTCAGTTGGATATCTATTGTGTTCTTGCTCTGTAATTATTACAATCTTTCTGGGTGCAAAGTTATTAATTATTTCCGAGTCTGTCAACTTTAATCGCTCTTTTTTTATACCAAACGACCTATTTAGACAACGAATAATTAATGAATGAATAGTAATAACAGAGCGCATAAAAAGCTAAAAACCTCTGTGTTTCAAGTTTCCAAATAGGATGTCTCAAACCCCAAGTTAACTACGAATTACGCGAATGGCACGAAGACAGAATGACATAGTGACATATACTTCAATGACATATTTTAGAATGAAGACAGAATCGACAAGACTGCGAATTACACGAATCATTATCGCAAACATTATTCGAGAAATTCGTGCAATTCGTAGTTCTAATCATAAAGTTCAAAGTTCAAATCTCAAAGTTCAAAGGTAAAAGAGTTCAATGTTCAAAGTTCAAAGTTCAAAGTATAGACGTTTATAGTTAAAAATATTAGTTAAATAATTGTAGTTTATAAAAATATGGTGTATCTTTGCCACTCAGTAACAAAAACAACTATTAGCTAAAAACCAAAAGGAGTTCGGAAACCAAGTAAACCTAAGCTTGGGGACGGGCAACGAGATCTATAAAATGAAAAAGAAGAAAGCCAAGATTTTACTTGCTGCCTTGTTATTGGCAGTGGGAGAGACCGCGTTCGCTGACGGAAAGGCAGTGAGTGGTATTCGACAAATCAATCCAACAACGGTAGAGATTACTTATAGTGATGGGGGCGTGATGACAGTAGACTTCTATGGTCAGAATGTATTTCGCCTTTTTCGCGACCCAAAGGGTGGTATCGTTCGTGATCCAGTTAGTAATCCTCCAGCACGTATCCTCCTTGACAACCCACGCAAGAACGCAGGACGGTTGAGCGTTAATGCGACCGATGCCGATGTAGCAGTCGCAACCGCTGAGGTACGTGTGCGCTTCGATCGCAACACAGGTCTGATGACTGTCACCGACCTTCGCAATGGTAAGGAGGTTATTAAGGAGGTGAAGGGAGTAGACTTCCAAAAGAATCGCACCACCGTAACCCTCACCAATGCAACAGGAGAGTATTTCTATGGTGGCGGTGTACAAAACGGTCGCTTCTCCCATCGTGGCAAACGCATTGAGATTGTCAATACCAACAGCTGGACTGATGCCGGTGTTGCTTCGCCAGCTCCGTTCTATTGGTCAACAGGGGGCTATGCTGCTATGCCTTACACTTTTGCTCCCGGTGTCTACGACTTCGGAAGTACAGATAAGAACACGGTGACAATCAGTCACGATATGCCTTATCTCGACCTCTTCCTGATGGTTGATACAACCCCAGTTTCTTTGCTTCAAGATTATTATCAGCTGACTGGTAACCCCGTCTTGTTGCCAAAGTTTGCTTTCTATGAGGGCCACCTCAATGCCTACAACCGAGACTATTGGAAGGAGACAACCGAAGACGGCAAGGGAATTCTCTTCGAAGACGGCAAGCGATATGTAGAAAGTCAGAAGGACAATGGCGGTATCAAGGAAAGCCTCAATGGCGAAAAGCAGAACTATCAGTTCTCTGCGCGTGCCGTTATCGACCGTTATAAGAAAGACGATATGCCATTGGGTTGGATTCTTCCTAACGATGGATACGGAGCTGGATATGGGCAAACTTCGACCCTCGATGGTAATATTGCCAACCTCAAGAGCCTTGGTGACTATGCACGTAAGAACGGTGTTGAGATTGGTTTGTGGACACAATCAAACCTCCACCCAGTCGATAGCATCCCAGCTCTCTTGCAACGCGACATCGTGAAAGAGGTGCGCGATGCAGGCGTACGTGTGTTGAAGACCGACGTAGCATGGGTCGGTGCGGGCTATTCCTTTGGACTCAATGGTATTGCCGACGTGGCTAATATCATGCCTTACTACGGCAGCGATGCACGTCCGTTCATTATCACCCTCGACGGCTGGGCTGGTACACAGCGTTATGGTGGTGTATGGTCGGGCGACCAAACCGGTGGCGACTGGGAGTATATCCGTTTCCACATCCCAACTTATATCGGCTCTGGACTCTCCGGAATGGGTAATATTACGAGCGATATGGACGGTATCTTCGGCGGAAAGAACCTCTCAGTGAACATCCGCGACTTCCAGTGGAAGACCTTTACACCTATGCAGTTGAATATGGATGGGTGGGGTAGCAACCCTAAGTATCCACAAGCTTTGGGCGAACCAGCCACAAGTATCAACCGCTCTTACCTCAAACTCAAGTCAATGCTCCTGCCTTACACCTACTCATGTGCCCATGAGGCGGTGACTGGCAAGCCACTCATGCGTGCGATGTTCCTTGATGATAGCAACGATTACACCCACAGCAGTGCTACACGCTACCAATATATGTATGGTCCTTCGTTCCTCGTGGCACCTGTCTATCAGAACACGGCAGCCGATAAGGAGGGTAACGATGTGCGCAATGGCATCTACCTTCCAAAGGGAACATGGTACGATTATTTCACGGGTGCTACTTACGAAGGTGGTTGCATACTCAACGATTACTTCGCACCCATCTGGAAGTTACCTGTCTTGGTGAAGTCGGGTGCTATCATTCCGATGGTCAATGCGAATAATAACCCTTCTGAGATTGACAAGAACCGTCGTGTCTTTGAACTCTATCCAGACGGCAAGACCGAGTTCACACTCTATGATGACGACGGTACAACACAGAAATATCTCGCTAATGAGAAGGCTACAACCCGCATCACCTCCGATCTCAATGATAAGCAGGTGCTGACCGTAAGCATCGATAAGACCGAAGGATCGTTCGATGGAATGGTGAAAAACCAGTCGACAACCTTCTATCTGAACACCAATGCAAAGCCTAAGAAGCTCACAGCCGTTATCGGTGGTAAGAAGATTCGACTCACAGAGGCTGAGCAGGGCGATAACACATGGCAGTATGTTCAGGCTTCGAATCTCAACCGTTTCTCAACCGCTAACAGCGAGATGGAACGTCTCTTGGTAACTAAAAATGCCCAAATCATCGTGCGTTTGGCTTCTTGCGACATCACAAAGGAGGCTGTAGAACTCCGCGTGGAGGGTTTCGCACGTCTGAATAAGTCTAATGAAACCTTGCGAAAGAAGGGTGCCTTGATAGCTCCAGAACTCCTCGAGGCTGATATTCAGTCGTATAGTGTCACTCCAAAGTGGAAGCCTGTGCAGAATGCTGACTACTATGAGATAGCCTTCAACGGTCAGACTTATACCACTATCCGCCACAATTCGCTCCTCTTCGACGATCTCCAGCCTGCCACCGACTATGATTTCAAGGTGCGTGCGGTCAATAGCGATGGCGCAAGCGAGTGGACGCCGTTGCACGTGAAGACGGCTGTCAACCCATTAGAGTATGCTATTCAAGGACTTACCGCAACCTCTACCGCCCGTGATATGGAAGGTTTCGAAATCCATCGACTCGTTGACTTCAGTACGACTGGCGACATCTGGCACACCTATTATTATACGAAGGCGGTGCCATTCGACTTCACTGTCGACCTCCACAGCACCAATACCCTTGACAAACTGCAGTATGTTCCACGTGCAAATGGCGGTAACGGTACGATTACGAAGTGCGATATCGCTGTCAGCAAAGACGGTAGAAACTGGACAGAAATCGGTCCACAGCAGTGGGCTCGAGATGGTAGAACGAAGGAAGTGACGCTCTCTACCCACCCAGTGGCACGTTATGTGAAGGTCAGCGTGAAGGAAGCTGTTGGCAACTTTGGCTCTGGTCGCGAGTTCTATGTCTTCAAAGTGCCGGGCACAAAGACTATTCTGCCGGGCGATATCAACCTTGATGGTAAGGTAGACGAGAATGATTTTACCTCTTATATGAACTATACAGGACTTAAGAAGGGTGACGCCGACTTCGATGGTTATATCTCTGGTGGCGACATCAATGGCAACGGTCTCATTGATGCTTACGACATTTCGAATGTTGCCATGCACCTTGAGGATGGTTGGAACGACGATGACGTAGCCCCTGTTGGCGGTAAGGTTTATTACGAATACAATCGTAAGTCTTACGCTGCAGGCGACGATGTCATCATCAAGGTGAAGGGTAAGGACCTGCAGTCAGTCAATGCCTTCAACCTTATCTTCCCATATAGTCCGAAGGAATTGCAGTTCGTTAAGGTTGAGACCGACCCATCAATGGTTATGCGCAACCTCACCTACGATCGTCATCACAGCGATGGTTCGCAAGTTCTCTATCCAACTTTCGTGAATGTGGGCGACCACCATACATTCAATGGTGATGCCGACCTCCTCGTCATCCGTATGAAAGCCCTCAAGCCATTCACCGTTAAGAACACAACAGCCAAAGGCTTGTTGGTGGATAAAGAGTTGAGGGAAGTGGAGTTAAAGTAGAACCAACCACAAACTGGCCACAAATCGGCAAAACCAATCAACCAGCAAACCAATCAACCAGCCCCTCTCCCAACCCCTCCCCCAAAGGGAGGGGCGTGAAATGCTGGGATACCCCTTGTGGTTAGTTAACAAGTGAACGAGTAGAGGAGTTATTTGTGTAATTACAAGTATCTTGTCTACTCGTAACGTTATTAAGTTGGTCTGCTCTTAACGTTATTAAGTTAGTCTGCTGTTAACGTTATTTGGTTGGTCAACTCTTATCGTTATTTACTTGTCCTCTTGTTACTCTGCTCTGTTTTGTTAGTTTTTTTCACTTAGTTGAAAATCAAGTGATGCTCATTAAAGGGGTTAATTAACGTCCAATTGGCTTCTTAAAGACGCCCTTTAAGCCCCTTACTAACGCCCTTTAGGAGTCCAATTAGCACCTTTTACTTTGCTACTTTATAACCACTTGATTCCCTGTTGGTTACAGAGTCGCTTTTTAGATGTCTTTTTTCGTGATTTTAAGGGGGATTTAGACGGTAAATATGTAGTGATTTTTCGAAGTCTTATGGTAGTAATAAGCAGGTGGGATGATAAGAGAAAACATGAAGAATCAACTCATGATTCGTCGTGTTTTTACGCCCACTAAAAAAACTATAGTCCAAGTTACACGAATACCCAAATTAATTTGTATATTTGCGACTATCTTTTGAGCGACTTGGTGCCTTGATATAGCAGCACAGAGGCAAACAGGTTGCTTGCAATGACAAAAAACCTAAACTAAACATTGTCAATAAAATATTTATAAAATGCTACGTCTAAAGTGCTGCTGAACTAAAAAACCTAATATGAATAACCGATTTCTACACGGTGTGCTTACTGCACTTGCCCTAACGGCATCGGCTACGAGCTTTGCTCAGACCAATACCGTTATGACCCTTAAGACGCAAATCGCTCCCAATGCGGAGAACGAGCCGCGCCCAGTGTTCCCTGTACCCACTGACCGCCAGTGGAAATGGCAACAAACAGAGTTCTATGCCTTCTTCCATTATGGTATGAATACCTATACTAATAAGGAATGGGGTAATGGTGATGAAGATGTAAATACTTTTGCTCCGACAGCAAAGCCAGACCCACGACAGTGGTTAGAGGCTGTGAAAGAGGCTGGAATGACGGGCGGTATTGCTGTTGTGAAGCATCATGATGGTTTCTGCTTGTGGCCTACGGAGACTACAGATCATAAGAGTTCGAACTCATCAAGCCCTAATGCACAGGTGAATATCGCTGAACTCTTTGCTAAAGCAGCACAGGATTTGAAGATGAAATATGGCTTCTACGTGTCTCCTTGGGACCGCAACAGTGGTCTTTATGGTACGGACAGCTACGTGAAGGACGTCTTTTTGAAGCAGTGTGCAGAGCTTGCAAAGTATGGCTCAGATCAGTTTGAGATGTGGTTCGACGGTGCAAATGGTGGTAATGGCTACTATGGTGGTAAGAATAAGACCATCAATATTGACCGTGCAACCTACTATGACGTACCAAACCTCCGCGATTCTATCCATAAACTCAGCCCGAATATCATCCTTTGGGGTGTCGGTGGTGAGGCACGTTGGATTGGTAACGAGGACGGTTGGGCAGGCGAGACCAACTGGTGTAATGAGAATCGTGGCTATGCTCCTGAACGTAATGGCATGTATGGAACGGAGAACGGCTGGTTCTGGCTCCCCGGCGAGAGCGATGCTAAGTTTACAGACAAAGGTTGGTTCTGGCATCCTGGTTGTGAACCAATGTCGGCAGAACGCACGTTCCAGATGTACTTAGAGACCGTTGGTCGCAATGCAACCCTCATCTTGAATTGTCCTCCAGACCGAAGTGGAAGAATACCACAGAACCAAGTGAATCGTCTGAAGGAATTCGGAACTATGTTGAAGAGCCGTTTCAAGACCAATCTTGCCAAGACTGCTACCGTTGAAGCTACCAGTACACGTGCCAACGGAGCGACACGTACCTATGTTGTTAACAACCTCATTGATGAGAATCCAGATACTTACTGGGCAGCAGAGGACGACGTTAAGGATGTTACCCTAACTTTCAAATGGAACAACCCACAGACTGTTCGCTACGTAACCTTGCAGGAGTATGTAAGACTTGGACAGCGTGTAAAGAATTTCTCAATCGAATATACCACCGATGGCAGCACTTGGAAGCCACTTGCCAACAAAGTAAAGCAAACCACTATCGGCTATAAACGTATCATTCCGCTCAACGGAAGTACCGCAAACAGCTATGGTTCGGGCTATGAGGCTAAGGCTATCCGCATTCATATCAAGGATGCTAAGGCTTGTCCTGTAATGAGTGAGATTGCAATTTATTAATCGTTTGACTTGAGAAACAATATGAAAAAGAATATATTAGCTACCTGTGGTTTGTTGTTCTGCACCTCTTTGCTCCATGCACAAACCACAGAAGAGGTTAGAATAGATTTTGAAAATCAGAACTATAAGGCGTTAGGTGTCTACGACACTTGGCTGAAGTCGCCTTTCCGCAGCCAAAACAAGCAAGCTGCTGTATTGGAAGGAAACGTGCAAGTAGTAAGCAATATCGATAAAAAAACTACGACGAGATACTGAAGGCTACACCAAATGCTTCTAACAATGTGTTGGGCTTCCAGCGTTCACGCTTTGGCTCAAACACTTTCGGTGCACGCATCGATCTTAAGCAGCCATTCGCTTTGACCAAAGAAACAAAGTACGTACACGTAATGATTCACAAGCCAAAGGCAGGACGTACGATGCTTATCGGACTCGGAAAGCGTACGGATCGTGCGGGTCAGAGCACAGACACAGAGCAGTTTTGGGAACTTTCAACACGAGAGGTTGAGCCAAACAAGTGGGTAGATGCCGTTTTTCCCAGTTAAGGGAGCAGGTGGCATCGAAATCCACAGTCTTGTAGTTGTTGTCGATTGTGAGGACACCAACGGTCTGAAAGATGATTTCCTTGCTTATATCGACAATATCGTCGTAAACAATGAGGCCTTCACAACAACCAATCGTGAGGACTATCCGATGAATTATAGCAAGGATGCGAAGTGCTCGCGTACAGACCGTGGACTCAAGGGTATCAGCCTTGGTGACCAGACATTCAGTGTCTATGGCGACATTACTACTTCAACTCCAGCTTACACTTATCTCAGCAAGCAGGCGTTCTTGGCTAAACCGGGCGAGACACTCAATCCAGCGGTTCAGTACAAGGGTATCTGGATGCACAGTTATGTTTATCTTGACTTGAACAATAACGGTCGTTTTGAGCCAAAGGTAGAAGGCGGACAGATTGTTCCCAACGCTGGTAACGAGTTGTTGGCTTACTCTTTCCTCGGTGGAGAGGATGAAAACTCAGGCTTCAACAGCGCAGGAGCAGAGATTTCTGGTAATGGTCGTAACACCCTTGTTATGCCTGAATTTACCCTTCCAAGCGACCTTCAGCACGGTTTCTACCGTATGCGTTACAAGGTAGATTGGAACTCTGCAGACGCAGGAGGTAGCATTGAGAACAACAACCATATCCTTAACAATGGCGGTGGTGCCATCGATGTGCGCCTGAATGTTCATGGCGACAATGTGAAGATTTACCAAGGTGCACTCAATGGTAAGGTTGTTGCAGAAGATGGTACTGAGCTGAACGGTATCTCTATCCCATTCGGTAAGCCTTACACGATCAAGATGAAGCCTGAACATGGCTTTAACTTCAGCGGTCTGAAGGTGCGACACGGCTACAACCTCACTGGCGATAGCATCAGCCATGGTACCTATCAGTATGTTGATGAGCTGATTCCACGCGAGCGTTTCAATGCTGATGGAACCTTCACCCTCCCTGCTGAGATGATTGATGGTGACGTATCACTTGAGGGTATCTTCATTGATGCGAAGACAGCTTTGACCTACGAGGTTTACTTCAACAATGAGTTTGTTTATTCAACCGTTGTCAATGGTGCGAAGACAGGTGCTGTGACGATTCCTGAAGGACTTAGCAGAGACTACGTTGAACTGACAGCTGATAAGCAAACAATCACAAGTCTGCCAGCTACAGTACGTATTACCGCTACATGGACAGCCCCAATGAAGGTGGCTACACCAGCCGACACTACTTGGTATAACCTCAAGGTGAGCAACCAGCCAAGATGGGTTTCGTCGGGAAACTATACACCTAACGTTTACTTCATTGACGAGACTTACATCACTACTGATTATGCTCTTTGGGCATTGACAGGTAATCCTTACAGCGGTTTCCGCCTCATCAACAAGGCAATGGGTCCTACAATGGTCCTCGCATCGGCTTCTCCAAAGGGCTCAGCTAAGGCTGGCGGTAACACTTACGCTACCCTTCTGCCTGCTGACAACCTACCTGCAGGCTACACCAGCGACTGGACTGTGACAATAAGCCCAAATGATGATGAAGGTTTCTATATCTGTAATCCAGAGGGCTTCGGCTTGAACTATCGTGCTGACGGCAATCTCGCTTACTGGACGGGTGGTAAGGATGGTGGCTCAACCTTTGTTCCTACAGAGGTCAAGAAGACTTCTACTGGTATCAACGCCCTTATCTTCAAGAACGAATCAGTTACCACTTACGATCTCTCAGGCAAGACAGTTAGCAAGAGTCATAAGGGTGTTGTTATCCGTAATGGCAAGAAGATGCTCGTGAAGTGAGTGGTTGACAAGTTGACAAGTGAACAAGTTGACGAGTGAACGAGTAGACAAGTGAACGAGTAGACAAGTAAACGAGTTGCTTGCGAAGAAAGACAAAGTAACATGGTAAGTTGACGAGTAGTCAAGTTGACAAGTGAACGAGTAGACAAGTAAACAAGTTGCTTGTTATAAAGGATAAACTCGTTCTCATGTTACCTTGTCTTTGATACAAGCAACTTGTCAACTCGTCAACTTGTCAACTTGTTTACTTGTTTAACTTGTCCACTATCATTCATAAAGGCGTTAATTGGCTTTCAATTAACGCCCTTTTGCCTTCTTAAAGACGCCCTTTAAGCCCCTTACTAACGCCCTTTAGGAGTCCAATTAAGCACCTTTTACTTTGCTGTTTTATAACCGACTGATTCTCTGTTGGTTACAAAGGCGCTTTTTAGATGTCTTTTTTCGTGATTTTAAGAGGGGGTTAGACAGTAATATGTAGTGATTTTTCAAGGGTTTACAGCGGCTTTTGGACTTGCGAATCAAGGGAATTCAAGTTGACGAGTTAGACGAGTTTACGAGTAGACAAGTTGCTTGTTATAAAGAAAAACCTTGTTCCTATGTTACTTTGTCTCTCTTTGCAAGTTGACGAGTTTACAAGTAAACAAGTTGCTTGTTATAAGAAGATAAAAACTTGTTCTTATGCTTTGTCTTCTTTTGCAATTAACTTGTTAACTTGTCCACTCGTTGACTCGTCAACTTAGCTTGTTACTTTGTCTCTCTTTGCAAGTTGACAAGTTAACAAGTAGACGAGTTACTTGTTATAAAGGAAAATCGTTCTCATGTTACTTGTCTCTCTTCACAAGCAACTTGTTCACTTGTCTACTCATTCACTTGTCCACTTACCTTGTTACTTTTGTCTTCTTTCGCAATTAACTTGTTAACTTGTCCCTCGTTTACTCGTCAACTTACCTTGTGCTTTGTCTCTCTTTGCAAGTGTGACAGTTGACAAGTTAACAAAGTAGACGAGTTGCTTGTTATCAAAATCCCTTGTTCTTATGTTACTTTTGTCTCTTGCAGTTCCTCTGTCTCTCTTTAGGTCCTCTGTCCCTCTTTACAGTTGACATGTCTTTTACGGAATTAAGGGTTTGTTTATAAATAGTTAATAAATGATTGTATCTAATCCCATATCCTAAAATAATTATATAAATTTGCCACTCAAAAAGTGTGAGCTTTATTTAAAGAATAAAAATTTGATTAAAACCATAATCAATTTAACTAAGCCGTTTCTAGAAGAGACTTTTCAAATCTATTTGTGGATGGTTCTTATGAGCTCAAGCTCGCATGGGTTCCGTCGATAAAGAGGTGGAGGCACGGCTGGTGCAGCTTTTATTTGACCCCTTCTACGAACGATTGTCATTAGTGACTTTTATCCGACAGTGGTGGTATTGCTACAATGATTATCACAGGTAAGAACTTTGGTAATGATACCACAGGCCTTTCCCTTTGGTATGTTGATGAGGATGGCAAGCGTCATCGTGGTGGTCTTGTGTCGTCAAATGGCGATAAGCTTTATTGCTATGTGCCAGCCGGTTTAACACAAGCGTAACATCAAACTGAGGTGACACGTGCGAACAGTACTGACACCATCAAAGGTGCTGGCGACCGCGACTTTAAGTATATCACACAGACTGCTGTTACAACAATTGTTGGAACACAGACAAGTGATGCTCATGCTACAAAGGCAGATAAGCTGTTGACATCAAACCTTTCAGCTCCAGCTTACCTTTGTATCGATAATGATATATATCTTTGTTGTACAGCATACTTTCAGATGGTCTTAACGCAAACGGTACAAACTGTGATATTCAGTGCCGTAATGAGAAGAATGAGAATATTGGTGGTATGGTATTGAAGGCTAACTGAAGAAGGATGAGGTTTCTATCCTTCGGGTGAATAACGACAAGATTAATGCGCAACACTCAACACTTGATGGTTATGAGGGAGTATATGTACCAGATGATAGCGGACGTAAGTATTACAGTCTGTTGAAGGATCAAGGTTATGCTGTTCATAAGCAGCAATTCATTAATCCTAACGGTTATTCTGACCTTGATCAAAGCAACTGGAAGTACTGCTTCGTGATTAACAAGAACGACCAGATGATTTACTCTGTGATGTTTAAGGGTCAGCTTATCCGTATCAATCCTAAGACGCGTAAGGCAGAATTGCTGTTGAAGCGTGTGGGTAAGGACGGTCCTAAGGGAAGCGGTGGTTCAGATGCTTTCTGTACTTTCAGCCCTACACAGCCTAACCGTCTGTTCATCTCTTTCACCGATGCACACCAGATTTGGTATGTTGATGTAGACCAGTTGTCAGACAAGGACTCTCTGACATACGCAGGTGAGCCATACGCAGGTATTTCTTCTTTCGGTACAGTAAACGTAACTGAAGGTAAGGGATGGGAAGACGGAGCGTTGAAGAATGCCAAGTTCTGCTATCCACGTCAGATGACCTTCACCAAGGACGGTAAGCTCTATATTGCCGACTCAGGTAACCAGTGTATCCGTATGATAGACACAACGTTAGGTAAGAATGCACGTGTAACCACACCGATTGGTGTACCACAGAGTGCAGGTTTCCAAGATGGTGGTGTCGAGTTAGCCAAGTTCAATTGGCCGACGGGCGTCGCCGTGAGTGCCGATGGAAGTACGGTCTATGTCGCCGATTCGAAGAATCAGGTGATACGAGAATTGTCAATTAAATAGCTATTAGCCTAATAATACTACAAACATAGATATATATGAGAAGAACATTATATGTCTTGTGTCTCATGGTTGCCCTTTTGACTTATGGACTTCAAGCCTATTCACAAGATAATAGTACTGCAAAGCAGTTCTCGGTAGCAGGTATCGTCTATGATGATACGGGTGAGCCATGTATTGGTGCTACCGTTCGTGTTAAGAACGAACCAGGTGTAGGAACTGTTTCCGACTTGGATGGTAAGTTCGCTATCAAGGTAAAGCCAGGTGCTACGCTCTTGTTCGAATACGTTGGTATGGAGACCGTACAGCGTACTATCCTCAAGGACGAGCCTTCACTCTCAGTGAAGTTCAAGGTTGCAAAGACCAATGCCATCGACGAAGTAGTCGTGACAGGTCTTGTTTCTCAGAAGAAGGTGTCAGTGGTAGGTGCTGTATCTACTATTAATATGGATGAGTTGCGTACGCCAGGAACCTCACTCGTGAACATGATTGGTGGTCGTATGCCTGGTGTTATCACCATGCAGACTTCTGGAGAGCCAGGTCAGAACCTATCCAACTTCTGGGTACGTGGCGTATCGACCTTCGGTGCTGGAGCTGGTGCATTGGTCCTCATCGATGGTATTGAGGGTCGCCTCAGCGATATTGATGTAGACGACGTTGAGAGCATTTCTGTATTAAAGGATGCTGCCGCAACAGCTGTTTACGGTGTGCGTGGTGCTAACGGTGTTGTATTGGTTACTACCAAGCGCGGTTCTAAGGAGAAGATTCAGGTTACAGCTCGTGCGACCGTGAAGTTGTCACAGATCAAGCGTCTGCCTGAGTATCTCTCATCTTACGACTATGCAAGACTTGCTAATGAGGCACGTGCAATGTCAGGAGAGGCCGACCTCTATACGCCAATTCAGTTGGATATCATCAAGAACAATCTCGACCCAGAGCTTTATCCAAACGTAAACTGGATTGACGAGATTATGAAGAAGACCTCTTTGCAGGAAAACTACTATGCCAGTGCGCGTGGTGGTGGAGATGTTGCACAGTACTTCGTTTCTGTAGGTTATCGCCATGAGGGTGCTGCTTACCGTCAGAAGGAAAACCAGTTCCATCAGCCATTGTCTTACGATCAGCTGACTTACCGTGCAAACATCAACATGAACCTCACAAAGCGTTCAGAGCTTTACTTCGGTGTGGATGGTAACATCTCTAACTATACAACTCCGGGTGGTAAGAATACCAACCAAGTATGGGCAGATGTCCTCCAGTTGAATCCATTGATGTTCCCTGTTACTTACGCTGACGGAACATTGCCAACCTATGGTCAGAACGACCTTATCTCTCCATTTGCAGCCCTCAACTATCAGGGTTACAACTCAGTTGACAATAGCCGTAACATGATTACCTTGAAGTTCACACACCGCTTCGGTGGTATCCTTAAAGGACTCGTAGGTTCTGTTCAGGCTGTTAACGACCGTACATCAGGTTTCAACGAGCGTCGCTTCGTAAGACCAGACTACTATCGCGCAACAGGTCGTACATCAACAGGTGACCTCATCAAGACCTTGCGTTCTAAGCAGCAAGATATGTCGTACTCTTCAAACAATGAATCTTGGAGAAAGTATTACATGGAGGCTAAGTTAGACTATAACACAAGTATCGGTGCTCATAACCTCGGTGCACTCCTCTTCTATTATATGGAAGATACAAAGGGATCAGAGTGGGGCAGTGGTGATGCACTCGGTATCGCAGCTATTCCTAAGCGTCGTCAGAATGTATCAGGTCGTTTGTCTTGGGGTTATAACTCAACTTACTTCGTAGATGCTAACTTCGGTTACACAGGTTCTGACCTCTTCCCTAAGGGTGAGCGTTTCGGTTTCTTCCCATCAATCGCTGTGGGTTGGGCTCCAACTTCATACAAGTGGGTACAGAAGCACCTTCCTTTCGTAAACTTCTTTAAGATTCGTGGTTCTTATGGTCTTGCTGGTAACGATAATATTGCAAACACTCGTTTCCCATACTTGACCATTATCAACAACCACGCTGGTACTACATGGGGTTACAACGGGTCAGGTATCGTTGAGAAGCAGACAGGTGCTGATAACTTGAAGTGGGAAGTTGCTAAGAAGTTGAACGTCGGTATCGATGCTAACTTCTTCAACGATGCTATCAAGTTGACTATTGATGTCTTCCGTGACACACGTGATCATATCTTCCAGGACCGTGTTACATTGCCAGAGTATGCTGGTATGGTGACTTATCCTAAGTCTAACGTGGGTCGTATGCACTCATTCGGTTCAGATGGTAACATCTCTTATTTCCACAAGATCAACAAGGATATGAACTTTTACTGTTCGTGCCAACTACACATGGTCACAGAATATTGTTGACTACTTCGAGGAGAATAAGCTTGCTTACGATTATCAGAGCATAACAGGTATGCCTTACGGTGTATTGCGTGGTTACATCTCTGAAGGTCTTTTCAAGGATGAGGCTGATATTCGTCAGAGCGCAGACCAGACAGCAGCCTTCGGTGTTGTTCGTCCTGGTGATATCAAGTATCGTGACGTGAATGGTGATGGTGTCATCAATAAGGACGACCGCGTGCCATTGTCATATGGTAACAATGTTCCTCGTGTAATGTTCGGTATTGGTGGCGAGTTCAACTATAAGGACTTCACAGTAAGTATGCTCTTCAAGGGTAATACAGGTGTTAACTACTACCGTGTAGGTATGGGTTACGATGCAGGTTGGATTCCATTCTACAATGGTGAGATGGGTAATGTATTGAAGATGGTGAACAATCCAAAGAATCGTTGGATTCCATCATGGTACTCTGGTGATCCATCAACAGAGAATCCTAACGCAATGTTCCCACGTCTCTCTTACGGTTCAAATACCAACAACTCACAGCTTTCTACCTTCTGGAAGCAGAATGGTTCATTCCTCCGTTTCCAGGAGTTGAACTTCCGTTACGTCTTCCGTCATCGTAAGTGGCTGCGTGCAGCTGGTCTTAGCGCATTGGAGTGTGACTTTGTTATCAACAACCTCTTCACTATCGACAGCGCGAAGTACTTCGACCCAGAGCAGGCTTGGTACAATGGTGCGGCTTATCCAATCCCAACCACCTACTCATTGCAGATGTACTTTAGATTCTAAAGGTTCCACCTCTTAATTAGATTGTAATAATGAAAAAACATATATTAGCTTTGGGCGTTGTTGCAACCCTGTTCTCAGGCATGACATTTACATCATGTAACTTCCTGGATCAGGACGACAACTTTAATGCTATCTTTAAGGAAGACTCAATCTTCCACTCTGCCCAGAATGCAAATGGCTACCTCTTTGCTACTCCAACGATGTTCCCATCAGCTGGTAATATCTGGGGTAACTCTTGGACTCCAGGTGAGACAGCCTCAGACGAGATTTGTGTACGCTGGCAGACTAATGAGTTCTGGGGAGCAAAGTTCACAGTAGGTAATGTCAATGCAGAGAACGTTCCTAACTGGGGTTATTGGTACCAGATGTATAAGATTATCAATCGTTGTAACCGTATGTTGGCAAATGTTGATAAGATTGCTGACATGTCTACCAATGATAAAGAAGACTATAAGGCAATGGTTCACTTCATCCGTGGTTATGCTTACTACGTATTGTTGCAGAACTGGGGACCTTGTTTGATTATCAACGATGAGGTTATCTCAACCAGTGAAAAAGCTGAGTACTATAATCGTGAGCGTGCAACAATGGATGAGTCAATCGACTATATCTGTAATGAGTTTGCACAGTCACTACCGGGTTTGAAGCGTCCAAGCGAGCAGTCAACTGCTTACTTCGGTCGTCCAACAAGGGGTACAGCACTCGCACTTATCGCACGTCTTCGTCTTATTCAGGCTTCACCAACCTTCAATGGTGGCACTTATGCTAAGCGTTGCTTTGGTGAGTGGAAGCGTAAGAGCGATGGTAAGTATTATGTAAACCAGACTTACGATGCAAAGCGTTGGGCTGTTGCCGCAGCTGCTGCTAAGCAGGTTATCGACCTTAATTACTATTCGCTCTACACTGTTGATGCTGATAAGGATAATCCATATCCACTTGACGCATCTGTTCCAACAGCGAAGTTCCCTGATGGTGCTGGTGGTATAGACCCATATCACTCATTTGCTGATATGTTCAATGGTGAGGGTACAGCGAAGGTAAACAGAGAGCTTATCTGGGCTGATGAGTACTCAGGTCCTGTAATGGAGTATACCCATCACTCATTCCCAGTGAACTATGGTGGATGGGGTGGTATGTCAGTTCCACAGCGTGTAATCGACTGCTTCTTGATGAAGGATGGTAAGAAGCCAGCAGAGTCTCCACTCTATGAGGCAGACTTGACCAAGCACGTGAACCAGAAGAAGTCTATCGGTGATTGTGATATGGCAAATGGTACCCCATTGGCTTACACGAACCGTTCAGCTCGTTTCTATGCAAGTATCGGTTTCCCTGGTCGTATCTGGAAGATGAACTCTACTACCGATGGTAGCTATAACAACCAGACATTCTGGTACTCTATTGATGATTCTAAGGCTGGTAAGAATGCAGCAGGTAACAACCCTAACGACTACTGTATCAGTGGTTACGTACCATTCAAGTACATCCACCCAGATGACTCTTGGCATGGTAAGGATGGTGCTTCTGTTATTCCTAAGCCATTCCCAATCATCCGTTATGCTGAAATCTTGTTGATTTACTGTGAGGCAGCTAACCACATTCAAGGTTCAGAGACTGTGAAGACATGGGATGTAAGTGGCAGACTTGTTGATGTTGCCGTAACTCGTGATGAGGCTGCTATGGCACGTTACTTCAATATGATTCGTTATCGTGTTGGTCTCCCAGGTGTTGAAGCTGCAACACTCAGCTCAGAGAATGCTTTTGATGAGGTTATCAAGAACGAACGTCAGGTTGAGCTCTTCAATGAGGGTCATCGTTACTTCGACACACGTCGTTGGGGTACTTACTTCACCGAGGATGCTAACAGTTCTAACTGGCGTGGTCTTGATGTTTACAGCGAGAAGAAGGGCAACAACGATGGTCCATTCTTCAACCTCGTAACTATCAACGAACAGAATATCCGCGACCGTAAGGCTCTCCCACGTATGGTATTCCTTCCACTCATGCATCGTGAGTTGGAGAAGAGTCCTAAGATGGATCAGAACCCAGGTTGGGATCGTTAATAACGTTAATATTGTAACTATTTATGAAAAAATACAAGTATATATTAGGATGTGCCTTGGCTGCTGTAGCATTGTCATCATGTAATAATTATGACTTTGAGCAGAACTTCTATCCTCACAAGGTAGGATTGATGGCTGGTACCAACCGTATCTACGACCGCACCACGGTAGAGCTTTCTGCCGTGGAGAACGGTACGGCTTCTGTACAGTTGGTAGCAAATCTGAGTGGTTCGCAGATGGCTGACCGTGACTATCACGTGACGATTGCTCATGATGACTCACTCTTCAATGCTTATAACAAATCAAACTTCGATATTGACAGCACTAAGTTTGCGCGTCTTCTCCCAACTGACTGCTATGAGGACCCTGCTATGACGGCTACTATCCCTTCTGGCTCAAACAAGTGTCTCTTTGATATAAAGTTGAAGAATCTTGGTAAGTTGTCTCCAGACAGTACTTACTTCCTTAACTATAAGATTACCAGTCACGATGCAAGTGAGATCGCAACTGACAATAATAAGTTAGGAGGAAAGTTAGATCATGTGTTGATTAAGGTGACATGGAAGAATGAATATGGCTCAACAGCTGAGAATTGGAACTACCAGTTAGTTTCTTCTCAGGTAACTAACGTTGAGACGAAGTCAACCACTCGTCCTACCAATACGGTTCGTGCATTCCCTGTAGCGGCTAACGCTGTTCGTTTCCTTGCAGGTGACGAGAAGTGGGACGACTATACGAAGGCTTTGCACGACATCAACGTGAAGAGTATCGTTGCTACTATCGGTTCAAAGACGGTTACTAACCCTTCAGCTTACAACGTAACCCTGAAGCCTTTCAAGCAGGATTCACTCGAAGTAGAGATGCTTACTCCTGTTGGTGAGTATAACAATACATTTTTGCTCAATGAGTTAGGTGGTAGTGCATCAACCAATCCAACCTATTTCAAGGAGTTCCGCCTCCACTATCGTTACCGTGTGATGAAGAATGCTAAGCAGAACGATGGTACATGGAAGGCTGGTCCATGGAAGGAAGTGTTGTCTAAGCTGCGCTATCAGTATAACCCAAGAGCAGATAAACTTTAACGTATAAACAATTACGAATAATGAAACTGAAGATTAATTTCCTATTCATATTGTCAGTGCTGTTTGTGGGAACATTAGGTCTCGCATCATGTGCAACTGACTATGACACAGATTTTACTGGTAAGGAACTTGAGGTTCCTCATTCTTCTCAGCGAATGATTGCATTCAACAAGGAGGGTGGCGAGCAGCAGATTGTTGTCGAGACAAATGTTGCGCTCGATGAGTGGAAGGCTGAGAGCAATGCCGATTGGCTCACTGTTACCAAGAATGCCGATGGTAAGGGTGTGACGGTTAAGGCACCAGCTTACGATGGTTTCAAGGCTCGTGAGGCTAAGGTTACTATCTCTCATGGTGAGCGTGCGTCTTATGAAATTAAGGTGTCACAGATGGGCTTTGAGAGTGTACTCCGTATTCCTGAGCAAAATCCATTCTTCAATCGTGAGGGTACCTTCTATTCCCTCCTCGAGAGTAAGGTGACAAGTATCGACGTACCTGTTGAGACCAACCTCAATCTCGACCATATCATTGTTCCTGACACAGTGTCTTTCGTTCGTTTGGATGCAAGCAAGACCGTGAAGGAGAATGGTATCGTTAAGCTCCACTTCGATATGGATCCTAACACAACTTCAGAGACACGCTACTGTACAGTACGTCTGAAGAGTTCTGACAACTGGGATGCCTCTATCGAGTATGTGATTGAGCAGTCTGCTAAGGGTTACAAGGTTCGTCCTATCTATCCTGCAGAGACAAAGCAGGCTTCGGTTGAGATGATCGACCTTGGTCGTACTTATCGTGTACCATTCCAGCGTGCAGCTGTTGATGGTAACTACGAGATTATCATCCCAGACGATGCTAAGAGTTGGTTAACTACTACAAAGAAGTATGTTGCTGGTTCTGAGGCTGTCTTTACGGCAACCCTCAATACTACTGACAATCCTCGTTCTTGCGATGTGGTTTGCAAGCCTTCTAATGGAAATGCGCAGCCATTTACTATCCACGTAACACAGCAGGCTTTCCAAGATATCGTTCCTACTGGTGTGAACGACTTGACTGTAACGCCTGGTAAGGGTCAGTTTAACGTTACATGGAAGGCTCCAGATGAGGTGAACTATGAGAAGGTTATCATCAGAGCAAAGAGCAATATGGCTGGCGTTCCTGAGTCAGTGAAGGAGGTTGCAGCAACTGAGACATCTTGTGTTCTCAATGATGTCTTCAACTTTGCAGGCGACTATACTATCACAGTGACAACACAGGGCCTCAGAGGTAAGAACACGGATGCTCCTGCAACAGCTATAGCTCAGACTAACGAGTGGTCAGAGTCTGTTGAGATTCCACTCACTGCTGCAATGCTTTCTTCTAACTCTATGCAGCCTGGACACGAGGTTGGTTCTGCGGTTGATGGTAACAAGACAACCTACTTCCAGACGAAGAGTAATGGTAGTACAAGTGATCCACGTCCACACATTGATATTACACTGAATGAGGGTATCAATGGTACGTTCTACCTTGCATTCGATGAGAATAAGGTGACAAGCAATGACCGTAACCCTAAGAAGGTTAATATCTATGCTTCTGCTGATGTTATCACAGCTGCTACACCTGTATCAACTCACGCAACTTATCGTTCTGCCAATGCAGTGAGCGAGCCGCTCTCTTATACGAAGACGAATGGTGCAACTATCACCCACATCCGTTTTGAGCCTACACAGCGTAAGAACGGTACAAATATCAACAATGGTGGTGGCTCTGCCTACTGGTATCTCGCTGAACTCCACCTCTACGTTTACCACGATGAGGCTTGGAAGAAGGAGCAGTTAGTCTCTAATCCCTATATTCCAACCTGCTGGCATAGTACCCCTATGCCAGTGGGTTGTCTTCGTTAATATACTATTCAGGTGATGTGCTATACCTTCGCACGAAAGGTGCGGGGCGTGAACACCACGGGTGCGGAGCCTCCGCACTGTCCTAAAAAGGGGTGAAAGCAAACTTGATACTTACCGAAGAGAAACCTAAAAAACAACTACTTATTAAATACATCTATGTTATTCGAAAGATTTTTACGCAAGAAGACACTCATGGCAGCACTGGCTCTGACCGCTGCTGTGCCAAGTGTTGCGAAAGCTTCGATGCTCTCTGCGGCACCAACTGCTGATGGAGAGAATCAAAAACTCAAGCCGGGAGTTTATTACATTGTTAATGACAAGCGTCAAAAAGGTACTGATCTGCATGTCTTTGTGGATGATAAAGGTACCTTACATGGGCAGCATTATGGCAGTCCATCTACCGACTTCTCCGACCTCTTCTTACTACATGCTAAGGACGGCAGGTACACGATTCAGAGTCTGAAGAATGCTAAGTACGTTCAGAGTGTGGGTCAAAATAATGAGGTCTATAAGACAGCCGATGATGCTTACAAGTTCAGGATTGAGTATCAGACAGAGTCAAGTGGGACAGGTAAGTCTTACTTCAATATCTATAATAGTAATGCTGAAGATTGGTGCTGGCACCTCGATGCTCAGAAGGATATCGTTCGTTGGTATCCTTTGAGAGACAATGGTATAACAGCACTCGGCCCAAGTGAGTTCCGCTTCGACCCTGTGACGACGCTTACAAACGAGCAGGTGCTTGCCCGTCTGGCTCAACTGACCAAGGTGGTAGACCCAACAAAGGATCTCACAAAGTACTATCAGATTGTTTCTGACACTTATGGCAGGGCGATGCGTGAGGACTTTATTGTTGGCGAATTGTCTACCTCGGGTTTTAATAGCAGTGATTACTCTTATTATTGGAAGTTAGAAAGGTTGGCTAACGGGCGCTACGTGTTCCAGAATGCTGTGACAGGAAAGTATATCGTTCCTCAGAATGGGCAGACAAGTCGCTCTTATACGACAGCTGAGGAGCAGGGCACTGGCTTTGACCTCCAACGTAACACGGACGATCCATACGTGTTGGCTTTCGAGATGGTCGATGCCAATAATGTTGGTATCCATTGTGCGGAGAGTCAGGGATACCATCCTGTTGGCTGGTACACGCACAACGAGGCAAATAAGTGGGTCTTTAAGGAGGCTACACTCGACCCTGCTAAGCTCAAGGAACAGCAGGATGCTTACAAGACTCGTGTCGACTTGACCAAGAATGTGGATGTCTATGCTGAGAAGGTGGCTAAGTATTTCACTAACAGTGCCGCTACGGAGGTTACTGCCGCTACTAAGGCGATGACTGATGAGGCTTTGAAGGCGCAGATGACTACCGAGGGTGTGCCACAGGGTTTGCAGGAGGTTGTGTTGAAGATTAAGAACCAAAGCTGGACCGTTTATCCAAGTGGTCGCAACTGGGAGAAGCTCTTCCGCATCGCTGATTATAAGGTTTACAGCGAGAATAACTATGGTGCTTGGGCGCGTACAATGGGTATCGGCTACGATTATGGTAGTATGACGAACCCAACAGGTGTTACTGCTCGTGATGGCGAGGACCTCTTTGTCTTCCTTGGCGATGATATTCCACAGAATGCAACAGTGCAGATTGAGCTTGTACCATTGGGTACACGTAGTGCTGGTAAGTATTATAACTTGAAGAAGGGATTGAACATTATCCTCAATCAGGGCGAGAACAACGTATTCGTTAACTATATCGGTCGTACCTTCAACAACGGTAAGTACCTTAGAGATTATAAGCCTATGAACATCCACATTGAGGGTGGTAAGGTGAATGGTTACTTCGATCTTACTAAGGGTAATACCAATGAGGACTGGCAGAAGATGCAGTCAGACGGTCTTGTTTGGGCTAAGGCGTTCAATATGAAGGGCGAATTGGTTGTTATGAACATGCCTGGTGCTGATTGCAAGCGCTATACTCCTGTTCACATGAAGGAACTTGTTGAAATCTGGAACAGCATCGTACAGCGCGAGGACGACCTCATGGGCTTCCGTGCCGATAAGCGTGATAAGTGCAACAACGTTCTTAATGCGACTGCTGTTGACCATGGTTATATGTATGCTACGACGGGTGGTACCTACTATAACTACAACACTTTGGCTGACGTACTCAACTACGACAAGATGAAGTGGGGTAATGGTACACTCTGGGGTCCTGCTCATGAGTTCGGTCATAACCACCAGCAGCTGTTCAACACTGCAGGTATGACGGAGATTTCTGTCAATATGTACTCTAATATGGTGATGTTTACTTCAGGTCGCGTAACCAGCCGTTCTGAAAACTGTTCTTATACAGATGTTGACGGTAAGAAGTATGACGGTGTTTGCGAGAGTGCAGTTTCAACATACGCTGATCGCTTTGCTAATAAGAAGATGTGGTTTGAATATGGCACATGGGGTACAACGCAGATGTACTACAAGCTCTATATGATGTTCCATTCAACAGGTCTTGATGATCAGTTCTGGCATAAGTGTCTCGATTATCTCCGTACCCACCGCCTTGAAGGTCAGGGAACAGCCAACTGTCAAGGTCAGAACGACTACTTACTCTTCGCTAAGGCATGTTCTTATGCAGCTCAGCAAGACCTCTCAAGCTTCTTCGAGGCGTGGGGTCATTTCTATGATGTGAACGGTTCTGTCATCGGTGACTACAGCAATACAACCATGTATACCACAAGAGCACAGTGGATGGAGGCAAAGAAATTTATGCAGAAATATCCTAAGGGCCCTGCTAACAACATGATTTTCATTGACGATCATATCCGTCGTACTCCTGCTACATATCCTGGTCATGCTGCTGGTGAGATGCGTGAAGACTTTAATGGTGCCGTACGCGTAGGCAGAATGGGTGATTTCGGTTCATGGGATCAGTTCTGTCCAGACAGCCTCGGTCAGGGTTATGCTATTATCAAGACGCAGAGCGATGCTAATGGTCGTCGCACCTATACTATGGAGGCTAAGAACAGCCACGTTGTAGGTTTCAAGATTTACAACAGCAAGGGTCAGCTTATCTACTTTGCTAACACTAAGACCTTCACTATTCCTAAGAAGGTGATGGAGGATGCTAACAACGATATCAAGGTTAAGGTTTGTGGTTCAGATGGTTCTGAGGTTGACCCAGGCACCATTCCAACAGGTATCAAGACCTTCTCGGCTCAGGCTAACGGTGGCAAGGTAGATGTTTATAGCATCTATGGTGTTCTCGTTCGCAGTAAGGTGAATGCAGAGACAGCCCTCGAAGGCTTACCTAATGGCGTTTACGTTGTTGGTGGTAAGAAGGTGGTAGTGGGTAAGTAGTAGTAGCCCTCCCCGTCCCTCCCCCAAAGGGAGGGGCGTGAAATGGGGATACCCTCAAAGGAAAAAGACAGAGTAACAAACGAACGTGTTACTCTGTCTTTTTCAGGGACCTCCCTCAACCCCTCCAAAGGAGGGGAGTGCCTAACGGGGTGAGAGTTTAAAAACCAAATCAGCTAATATACAATAGGTTTACTCTTCAAATCTTTATTCGTAGGCAGCTCCCCTCCTTTGGAGGGTAGGGGAGGTTGTAGTGAAAAATGCTAATATAGAATAGGCTTACTCTTCAAATCTTTATTCGCAGGCAGCTCCCCTCCTTTGGAGGGTAGGGGGAGGTTGTATGTGAAAATGCTAATATAGAATAGGCTTACTCTTCAAATCTTTATTCGTAGGCAGCTCCCCTCCTTTGGAGGGGTTGGGGAGGTTGTATGTAAAAATGCTAATATAGAATAGGCTTACTCTTCAAATCTTTATTCGTTAGGCAGCTCCCCTCCTTTGGAGGGGTTGGGGGAGGTTGATATATAAAAATGCTTTACAAATCCTCAAACATTAAGACTTAAAATAGAGCCAAAAAACAAGCGATTCTCTTACCCTTGTAAGTGTTTTGTTATCAGATAGTTGTGAGTGTGGGTTTCAAAAGGTGCTTAGTAAGGGTTCAAAAGGGCGTTAGTAAGACCTCAAAAGGGCATGTTTTGTAAGCCAATTGGGCGTCTTTTCAAAGCCAAGAGAGCATGTATTGAAATTTAGTACACGAAAAAATGTTTACAAGTGGGCGAGTAGACAAGTGGACGAGTGGACAAGTAGACAAGTAGACAAGTTTACAAGTAAACAAGTTGCTTGCGAAACATATAACTCGTTTACTCATTTACTTGTCCACTCGTTTACTCGCTCACAAGTAAACAAGTTGTGTGCGAAACATATAACTCGTTTACTCGTTCACTTGTCCACTCGTTCACTCGCTCACAAGTAAACAAGTTGCTTGCGAAACATATAACTCGTTTACTCGTTCACTTGTAAACTCGTTCACTCGTATCTTTATTGCAGAATTTTCCAGAGTGGTTCATTCTTCCAATTAGTAGGGAATCCCATTGCAAGAATGTCCACATTAGGATAGTCTGTTAGTAATGATGAAAGGTTGTGTGTCATATTATTATTTACGTCAATAATATTAACGAAGTATTTCAAGATACACAAATCATAATAAATACGGTTTGTAGGTACAGGCGTGTTAATCCAGGGTAGCAGCATTTTCTTCGGTTCTGTTGGAAGGATGGTATTCTGCTTATTCCAGATGCGAGCATGGTGACAACATGCATTTCTTGTTAGGGCAATAATCGTAAACCAAGAACTGAATACAGGGACTTTCAATGAGAATTCGTCAGCAATTTTCTTTCGCAGAGCATTATTAGCAAGGTTTCCATAAATGTGGTTTAGCACACCTATTGGCAATATCTCTGTTAATATCCATGCAGGTGGGTAGGGGTTGCTGTATTTTTCGTTTGAAAATGTACGATAAAGTCCTCTTTAGAAGTGTTCAGTTCCTTATCAATAAAAATACATAGTTTTTTCGAAACCTATCAGCGTTGGCATACATTGATATATCTGTCATCCAGAATAAGTTCCCGGTTTCCTTGGAGACTATATTTGCAAGTGCGCTACGTATAGCTACTTCTATTTTTTTGCAATTTCGGTGAAGGCTAAGATACGTAACTTTTGATCAAAGTCGTAAAGTGATAATGCTGTATGAAAATTGCTATTAGCTTTAAAAAAATCTGTGCACTTTTTGGGGTGAGCAAGGAAAGGGTATAGATAGGCACTGAAGCGGTAGTAGCTTATCTGTCTAAGCTTTTTGTGCTGCAAAAGAAATATTGTCAATGACAAGATTACGGCTTTTGAAGTAGTAAAAGCAAGTTGCTCAGGTGAATGGTATTGTTTATTGAAAGGTGTTGTCATAGTTGTAAAATAAAAACGTCCCCCTGATTTGAGCATTGTGAAGAGGCTTGGGGGAACTGATGCTACAAAGATAGATGTTTTTTTCTTTTTTTATCGCCAAGGATTTTACGAAAAAAAGTTTGTTGCAAGTTTACAGGTTTACAAGTAGACAAGTTTACAAGTTCACAAGTAAAACAAGTTGCTTGCGAAACATATAACTCGTTTACTCGTTCACTTGTCTCACTCGTTTACTCGCTCACAAGTAAACAAGTTGCTTGCGAAACATATAACTCGTTTACTCGTTCACTTGTCTACTCGTTTACTCGCTCACAAGTAAAACAAGTTGCTTGCGAAACATATAACTCGTTCACTTGTTCACTTGTTCACTCGTTCACTTTTTTTAAAAAAACACTTGCTTTTTGGTTTATTATTTTTGTATCTTTACAGCGAAATATTATTAATACCTAAACAACGAAGATTCAAGATGAAAAGATTAATGTTTGTTATTCCGATGTTGGCTTGCTGTTTCGCACTGACTTGTTTATCATTTACAGACGTGAAGGACTCGTATTTGGTTTTGCAGGTTGATACGACACAGAAGTACGAACAGTATTCTTATGTTAATGAGAAGGGAGAAACAGTTGTGCCATATAACCGCTATTTGCAGTGTTATACAGATACTATCCGTACTATTGGCTTTGTGTGGAAGTCGAATGTGGGGTGTGTGGCTATCAATACTCAGGGGCAAGAGCTGTTCAATGTTTATATGGCGGATAACGGCAATGACTATCCTGTCGATGGACTCTTTAGAATCTTGGATGAGAGTGGTAAGAAGATGGGTGTTGCGAATATGGAGGGGCAGGTTATTGTCAATCCGAAGTACGATGCTATCTTTCCATATCATGATGGTTTGGCAGCTGTGGCAGTAGGGAGTAAGACGGTGCGACCAGTCGATGATCCAGAACACGAATATACTGTAGGAGGCAAGTGGGGATTCATCGATAAGCAAGGCAACGAGGTTATTCCTTTGGAGTATGATAGTATTGCTAACCATCGCCGCTTTGTGAATGGTAAAGCCCTTGTCTTGAAGCATGGTAAGTGGATGAAACTCTCTATTCGTCAGAAGAAGAGATAGAGAGTGTTGGCAACAAATAGTTTGGGGAATTACGAAAGGACTTCCCCAACTCTCTCGTTGCCTTCAAATTCCACTGGCGACTACGAATTACGCGAATTGCACGAATCACTTAGCAAAAGAATTCGTGTCATTCGTAGTCGTTCAATATTCGTAGTTCAAATCATAAAGTTCAAAGTCCAAACTTCAAATTTCAAAGGGACTACGAATTACGCAAATTGCACGAATCACTTAGCAATAAGAATTCGTGTCATTCGTGCCATTCGTAGTCGTTCAATATTTGTAGTTCTAATCATAAAGTTCAAAGTTCAAACTTCAAAGTTCAAACTTCAATGGTTATAGTTATTTTACCGTATAAACAGTAGAGGTCAGTTTCATATTTTCGACATCAAACGTAGTGAGGTAAGAAGTATCTGCGAAGGCTGTTGAGAGTACGGAGAACCTCTTTATCCCATACAGGTCGCAGCCATAAAGCATATAGTTAGCGATATCTGTCGTTGTGAAATAAGGTGTCATCGGGGTATGTGAGTGTATTACCTCTGTTATTTCTTCGCCATTCATTGTTATCGGTTGCTCAAGAAAACTACGATGAAACCTGCGCCAACTGAGTATGTTCATGTCCTTATCAAAGTCGAAAGCGTAGTCATCACCGATAGGAATCACCCCATGTTTCGTTGTACCATGCAGGAGGTAGAGTCTATAACCACCTTTCTCCAAAGGGAGCAAGTCCCAGTTCAAGCCAGAAGTGTTAGCCAAGAAAATACTATCTCCCTTCTCTTTTATGACCTTGCGAGGTGCAATCTGCTTCGCTTTGAGCTGTTCAATCTCGGTTGGTTTAAGTTTACGTGGTGTGGCAGAACAGACATAGAAACTCGTGTCGTTACTCAAGTGGAGCGTCAGTTCAAAAACGGTCTGTTCTTTTCTCAAGATTAGCAAAAGATATAACGCCATGTCAGGTTTCCTTCTTCAAAAGCTGTAGCAGAATTGATTTCCTCTCTCTTGACATTATATTTCATAAGCGAATCAGTAGCTCGCCACGCCAATTTCTCATAAGTATATAACAACATTCCTTCTGCAAGGATAGAGTCATTGATGGCTTGGAAACGCTCTGGAGAGGGTGCAGTCAACTTCTTTGGTGCGGTCTGTGCCTTACCATAAATGGAGAAACATAAGAAGAAAAGTACGAACAAGATAGTTTTTTGTCTTGGACTTGCAAAGTGATGTTTTTCATAATAATATTTGTTTAGGAAGCCTCACTCTCAGCCCCCTCTCCTGCAGAGGGGGAGTGCTGGAAACAATTCGCTTGAGGATGAAAGCCTTGTTTGGTTTAACTTACTTTGAGGATGAAAGCCTTATTGGGTTTAACTTGCTTGGGGATGAATCCTTATTCGGTTTAACTTGTTTGAGGTTAAAAAGCTCTATCCAAACTATTTTACTTGAGATAAAAAAAGCTTTTAACGGAACTAATTTACCTGAGCTAATTCGCTTGGAAAGCATTTCTGTCATTCCCCAATCTCATAGGGGTATCTCGCATTTCACGCCCCTCCCTTTGGGGGAGGGACGGGGAGGGCTGGTTGGTTGTTTGGTTTTGTTGTGTGGGGCTTTACTCCTCCATCAACTTTCTATATCTACCCTTCTTAATCTCCTCATTGCCAAGTCGGCGTGCCTTATTGATTTCGTAATCAGAGAAGCCACCTTCGAAGTAGACAACTTCACCATTACCCTCAAAGGCAAGGATGTGGGTACAGATACGGTCGAGGAACCAACGGTCGTGGCTGATGACAACAGCACAACCGGCAAATGCCTCAAGACCTTCCTCCAATGCACGGAGTGTATTCACGTCGATATCGTTGGTAGGCTCATCGAGAAGGAGGACATTACCTTCCTGCTTCAATGCCATAGCCAACTGAAGACGGTTGCGCTCACCACCAGAGAGTACTGAACAAAGCTTACTCTGGTCGGTACCAGAGAAGTTGAAACGTGAGAGATAAGCACGTGAATTGACATCACGTCCACCCATACGAATCGTCTCGTTACCTTGTGAAACTACGTCATATACCGTCTTGTTAGGGTCGATATCCTTGTGCTGCTGGTCAACATAAGCAAGTTTAACGGTCTCGCCTACCTCGAACGTACCGCCATCAGCCTGCTCCAAGCCCATGATAAGGCGGAAGAGCGTAGTCTTACCCGCACCGTTAGGACCGATAACACCTACGATGCCGTTAGGAGGCAACATGAAGTTGAGGTCGTTGAAGAGAACCTTCTCACCAAAAGCCTTCTTTACATGCTGTGCTTCGATAACCTTATTACCCAAGCGTGGACCGTTAGGAATAAAGATTTCGAGCTTCTCCTCACGCTGTTTCTGCTCCTCGTTGAGCATCTGCTCGTAAGAATTCAGACGCGCCTTACCCTTTGCCTGACGAGCCTTCGGTGCCATGCGCACCCATTCCAACTCACGCTCCAAGGTCTTGCGACGCTTAGAAGCCGACTTCTCTTCCTGCTCCATGCGCTTTGTCTTCTGATCGAGCCATGATGAGTAGTTGCCCTTCCATGGAATACCCTCACCACGGTCGAGTTCAAGAATCCACTCGCTCACATCGTCCAAGAAGTAACGGTCGTGGGTAACAGCGATAACAGTACCCTCATACTGCTGCAAATGCTGCTCCAACCAGTCGATACTCTCAGCATCAAGGTGGTTGGTAGGCTCATCGAGCAACAATACATCTGGCTTCTGAAGGAGCAGACGGCAGAGGGCAACACGACGGCGCTCACCTCCAGAGAGGTTAGTCACAGGCAAATCACCCTTAGGACAACGCAGTGCATCCATCGCCCTTTCGAGTCGTGAATCAATGTTCCAGGCGTCCGTTGCATCGATAATATCCTGCAACTCAGCCTGACGCTGCATCAACTTATCCATCTTGTCAGCATCAGAGTAATACTCCTCCAAGCCGAACTTTACGTTGATATCGTCGTATTCCTTCAGTGCATCATAGATATGCTGCACACCTTCCATAACATTCTCCTTCACGGTCTTCGCCTCATCGAGTGGTGGATCCTGTGGCAGATAACCCACCGAATAGCCCGGACTCCATACCACTTCGCCCTGTGTTGGTTCCACAAGACCAGCGATAATCTTCATCAGCGTAGACTTACCTGCGCCGTTGAGACCAATAATACCTATCTTGCACCATAGAAGAACGAGAGGTAAATGTTCTTCAGAATCTGTTTCTGGTTCTGTGGGGTAATCTTCGATACACCCACCATTGAGAAGATAATCTTCTTGTCGTCTACTGTTGCCATTTCTTCTTTCGTTTGTTTTGTAGGCAAAGATAACGAAAATAATTCATATTGGCAAGTTAAGAAGTTGACAAGTAATCAAGGTGCTTGTGGAAAGAAGACAGAGAATATAAAAGACAGGGTAACAGAAGAACGCTTAGAATTCAGTCTTTTATTGTCTCAACATATAGCGACTTTCTAATAATTACCACGCCCCAGAGACTATTATATCTATCTTCTTTGTGAACGAGAGAATATGTATTGTTTTCAATTGTTTTATTGACGAAAAGAAATCACCGTAAAAGATTTCTATTACTATTCCTCTCAAGGATTTGCATTTGATGAATAGCTATCTGATTAAGTCTAACAAGTCTTTCCCCTTGAGGTATATCATCATTGATAAGTACTGCATTGATATTCTCCATGTTCGCCAAACAAATCAATTCATTTACAGAAGCATAGTCACGAATATTACCTTTCAAATCAGGATTAGACTCTCGCCATTGTCTGGCAGTCATTCCAAACATGGCAACATTCAGCACGTCTGCCTCCTCTGCATAAATGATGTTTGCCTGCGTAGGGGTAACTTTCTCTGGGATGAGATGACTCTTTATAGCATCCGTATGTATGCGATAGTTTATCTTAGATAATTCTCTTTTTGCAGTCCATCCTATCAACTCTTGTTCTTTAGCTTTCAGACGTTGGAACTCCATGACAAGATAAAGTTCAAACTCAACAGAAACCCAATTGGCAAACTTGAAAGCTATATCACGCTGAGCAAAAGTACCACCACCAGCTCCATTCTTAGTGAAGACACCTATTGCTGCAGTCAACTCCACCCATCTGGTTGGGCTCATAGTAAAAAGAGTTACTACCTGCTTCTGCCAAAAGGGGTCGAATTCGACCCCTTTGAAGTTAGGATTGTTTAGTTTCTCCCATAAACCCAAATACTCCAGCGTATTCTTTTTGGCGCATCCAATTCTTAACAACGTCTTTAGGCTCAGCAGTATTCTTCTGTCGAGCAATGTCTGTTATACAGATGTAATCAATACCATCTTTTTGTCATAGTCTTAATTGCTACATCTTTAACGAAGATTTCTCCCTTCTTTGTCATAGTATTATTATTTTTTTATAAATATATGTGCAAAGATAATATAAAAATTCACTTCCTGCTCACTCCTATCAACAAAATACTAATAAAATCGTTGATAAATAAGAATAATGTTTACCTTTGCAGGGGTTATCATTAACAGAATACTAACGTAACGTGTTGGCAGCCAAACATAAATATACGAAGTTTTCTTATCTTTACCTACTTACAAACACCCACCAATAGGGAAACTTATCCCTCAAATTAGGAAAGTATTATCTTATAAAACAAGCGATTATGGAAGAATCTCCTTCACCCCTACAGATGGTTTGGCTATATGTTTGTTTGGATGCTGGCGTGTCTACTTCTTCTTCAAGAAGGAGAAAGATCCGAACTGTTTATCTTCATCCTTTTATTAGTAGCAATAGTGCTCAATGGTTATTGCGCATATAGGTTTGCTTTGGAGAAATGGACATTCTTAGCCATACTGGCATTCGTCGTGGCTATGGTGCTTGACTTCCTCCCAATTGTTGCCTATTTCGTAATAATAGAAATATTCATGGCGTAACTAACACTTCAGAGTCGTTTCCTACTTTTCTTAGGGTCTTCAGGATTTTGGAGTGATAAGTTTTGCCACTTAAGGTTAGGTTTCTAACGAAATGTCACACGGAGAAAAAGGAGAGGACGGAGGATTATAAGGAAAAAGCGATGGAAGTCGTGGAGGCATCGTCGGTGCATAGAGCGACGGAGCTTGTCTGCACACTTTTTTAGTAACTTTATACCCAAAGTATTTATCCCAAAAGTTATCAAGAATCTGTACGCTACACCTCCGTTGCTCTTTGTGCCGTCGGCACCTCCGTGATATTGCGTTTAGCTCCGTCCCCTCCGTGACTCCGTGTGCCTATTATATAAGACTTTTAGTTTATCACTTCATATTTCGGATGAACCTTTTTTATCACACTTACACTTTGAATTTTCCTTACATAATATCGACGAAAATACCCCCAAAAAAACAGCCAAACACAGCCTTTTTTGAACGTCTTTGTAACTAACAGTATATCAAACTATTGCAAACTCGTAACGCAAAAGGTGCTTAATAAGACTCCAAAAGGGCGTTAATAAGATCTCAAAAGGGCACCTTTTGCAAGCCTAAAGGGCGTCTTTGAGAAGCTAAAAGACCATATGTTAAAACACTGTGTATGAAAAATTGTTTACAAATAAACGCCCCTCAAAAACTCTCCCCAACCCCTCCAAAGGAGGGAGTGCCAAATAGATGACGGAAAAGAACAAAAGGAAAGATCTCCCAACTCCTCCAAAGGAGGGAGTGCCAAATAGATGACGGAAAAGAACAAAAGGAAAGACCTCCTCCGACCCTCCAAAGGAGGGGAGAGACAAATGCGGTAATGATTTAAAAACAAAATTAGCCAATATACAATCAGTTTACTCTGCAAGTCTTTATCTTTTTGGCACTCCCTCCTTTGGAGGGGTTGGGGAGGTTATCCCTTTATTCACTCTATCACTGCGCATTATTAATATTTGTTAAAACTTTACACCTTTTTTTGTACTTTTTAACACTGTAGGGCTTGTTGTTTGGTAAATTTATCGTAATTTTGCATCACATCTTGTAATAAAGATTATTATAGCTAAAAGAAAAAAATCAGGAATTTGGTTTTGCTATAATGTATTTTAGTGTTTTGCCACAACGCTATGCATCGTAAGAAATCACATAAAAAAACAATAAACAAATTACCAAGTAAGATGAAAAAGAATTATGTAAAACCATGCAGCTCATGTATAGTCATGGCTGCTGAGCAGGCTATGTTGACTGGAAGTAAAGGTCTTCGTATTACGAACCAAGACTTCGAAAGGGCGGATCCTATCGTACTCGGTCCTTCTACGGGTGGAAATGCTAAAGAGAACCCATTTGATGAAGAGTAAGTAAAACCATTAAAAAAAGAAAACAAATGAATTTCAAGAAGATTTACGGTCTTATCCTTGGTGTCATTGCCGCAGGCTTGACATCATGTTCAAGTGATTTGAATAATGAGGAGAAAGCTCCTGTTGGTCCTAATGAGACAGCGAAGCGTACACTGAGTATTTCTACCGGCGATGCAAAAACTCGTTCTGAAGTAAATATTGATGCTGGTAATAAGTGGGTTACTGGTGATAAGTTTATGGCTTTTAACCGCACCTTTACAGGTCCTTCTTCTGAGTCTCGTTTTGGTATTTTAACTGCAAGTAGCACTGGTACAAGAACAACACTTGATGGTGTGATTGCATGTAAGGATAATGACGAGTTAGGCATTTTCTATCCTGGTACATTCGTTGCTGGACACGATCAGGGTAAAATGCCAGTAATTATGACTGCAAGTTATATCAATGGTAATAAGGGTCAAGATGGTTCTAAAGAGAATCTAAAGTACTTTGATTATAGCTATGGAAAAGGAACGGTTACTGTAAATGGTGCTTCTGCATCAGGTAGCGTTGATATGAAAAAGTTGTATTCTGTCTTAGAGTTAAACTTCACGGCTGGTGGTGTTAAGCTTACGAATATTAAGAAGCTTGTCCTTTCTAATGTTTATACAGAGGCTGTTTACAATATTCCGAATGATAAGTTAGAAGATTATGAAACAGGTGCTATTGAAGTTAATTCACCAGTAGAACTTAAAAAGGTGTATGTAGCTATATTGCCAAAGAGCCATTTCAGCCCAACATTTGAAGTATATACTGCAGATAATAAGGCATATCGTTTTACTGTAAACGATCCAAACTTTAATCTTGTTGCTGCTAAGGTTTATCCAATTACTGTTGCTGTTAAGGAGTTCACTCCAAATCCTCCATACGTAGAAGTTAATAAAGTGAAGTGGGGTAAGTACAACCTACAATACACTCCAGGCTCAAATGCTGACGGTTGGACTGGTGGTTATCACCTTGCTGCTAACCCATGGGATTACTACTATTCAGATGGTCGTCTACCTATCTTATCTACTGGTTCTGCTGCAGAAACAGATGGTATCAAGTCTGACCACTTCCGTTGGGGAGATATATCTAAGGCTCATAACTATGGTTATGATGCTAAAATGCATTATGACGAAACAGTAGGTGATATAAAAGGTCAGATTACAACTCCAAACGAATTTGGTGACCTGCCATACTATGCTTCTCAGCAGCAATGGAGACTGCCTTCACCAGAGGATTTTGAGGAGTTGATGAGGAATACCACAGAGTATGTCGGCTATTATAACGATGGTACAAACAAAATCTATGGTGCTCTTTTCGTTCCTGACGGTGTTGCTCATGGATGGGTACTCAACAAGAATAATGTTAAGAAAAAGCAGTCAAATCAGACGGGTTCTATTCCTTCAAATGAATTGAGAGAGTTTACAAAGGAATTTATTAATAAGGGAGTATTCTTCCCTGCAGCAGGTTCATATACCGATTACTCTAATGGAGCTCCTATAATGTATACCGCAGGAAGACAAGGATTATACTGGACTTCTAAATCAGTAAGTGCAACGAATGCCTATTCGTTTACCTTCTATTTGACATCTGGTAGCTTTAACTTTACCAACTGTTGGAAATAATAATGCTGGAAACAGACCAAGAAAGTTTGAGATGTACAGCATCCGTCCAATTTATGTAGGACAGTAATATAGAAGGTCACCCAACTGGCTCTTTCTAACTCCTTCCCACGCAGGGAGGGGAGCAGACACAACAATATCCTTGTGGATATGCACGTAGTGGGGAGCTGAAAGAAGGGGACTGAGAAAAGAATATAACCCAAAAGGGAAGATGTAAAAGATGATTTTACGTCTTCCCTTTTGCATATAAAAAAAAAGCCTCACCCCCCCAGCCCCCTCTCCTGCAGAGAGGGGGAGTGCTGAAACAGTTCGTTTGAGTAATGATAAGTGGAAATATCTGCGAACCACAAGGGGTGTCACGATATCACTCCCTCCCTTTGGGGGAGGGGCAAGGAGGGGCTGCTTGAGGCTCCTTGTGTGCGTGAACAATACTTCTGATTAAAAAGAACATTTCTTTTGGTATTTGTTGTATAAACGACTATATTTGTAGCACAAAACCTAAATCAATAGAATATATGTCTAATTTTATGAAAGTAAGTCAGAGTCATGAAAGCACCCACCATTTGTTAGTGGTCGCTTAGCTTTCTCCTTTGCACTTGGGTTGATGGCATTTGCACCGTCCCCAGTATTAGCCAATGTGGATGCGAACACGAGTATGAGTGTTCAGCAGCAAAAAGCAGAGTATTAATGGTGTGGTGAAAGATGCTAATGGCGACCCAGTCATTGGTGCTTCTATACTGGCAAAATGGTACTCCAGTAGGGGTGACCGACATGGACGGTCGCTTCTCAGGGCTCAGTAGAAAAAAAGGTGGGGAAATTTTTTCTTAATTAATATTTTTTTCTTTCCTTTGTATCATGGAAGAAAAATATCTATATCAGTTAGCCGAATTCGTTTTTACCCAGTGATGTATTACATTATTTCTCTATTGTTAAGATAGAGTCTGATACTTCATTGTTACGTATTTATCTTGATGAGAAGATGGAGAAAGAACTTTCCGATGATCTTCATTTTTGAATCAAAAGGCTTTATGGAAGCTGTCGAGGTGACGGACTTTTCCGATTCGTGATCATAAGGTTATTTTTGGTTCTTCGTCGACGTCGCTGGATAGATATTCGTACAGGTAAGAGTTTCTCTCTTCCCTTGCAGATAGATATTACAGCCTCCGGCACTCGTTATTCCAAAGAGTTCGGAGCTTTTTTAAAAGAAACGTATGGAGACATCCCCAGTGACCTGCCGTACGCTTGAGGAATTCTATCATATCAATGGACGTAGTTTTGAGAAACAATACAAGGAAACATTAAGTGGTTACAGGTCCTGGAATCAGTTGTCTCATGCTCAGAAGTGGCTTCTCTTTGAGGATAATATTGGTAAGAATATAGCAATAGACGAGACATCCTTGTCCAATGGTGAACTCTATACGATTATCACTAATAGGGACAAACACGGCAAGCAAGGATGTCTTGTAGCCATTGTTGCTGGAACCAAATCCTTGGATGTCTGCAAGGTATTGGATAAGATAGATGAAAAGAAACGGGAAGCCGTAGAAGAGGTCACCTTGGACTTGTCCGATAGTATGCGTAAGATTGTAAGGCATTGTTTTCCAAAAGGCTAAACGAGTGATCGATCGCTTTTCATATACAGAAACTTGCAAGTGATGCCGTGCAACAGATGAGAATAGAGTATCGCTGGGCAGCTTTACAGCAAGCAAATGACGAGAAAGAGAATGCAAAGTTAGAAAAGATAGCGTATCAACCACTGACTTTTTGAAAATGGAGATACACGTAGTGAACTGCTGGTAAGAAGTAGGTACCTGTTGTTCAAATCATCAGAGAAATGGACTGATGAACAGAAACTAAGAGCCAAAAATACTGTTCAGAGAATATCCTGACATTAAGAAGGCTTACGGTTTATCACATTCGCTAAGAATGATTTTTTTGCTAAGAATACTATCAAAGATGCAGCCAGACTATCATTGGCAAAATGGTATAATAATGTCGCAGAAGCTGGCTTTTCATTCCTTTAATGTCATTGCTGCAACTTTCTACGAGCATTACGAAGACATACTTAACTTTTATATTAACAGATCTACAAACGCTGCTGCGGAATCCTTCAATGCAAAAAAATAAAACTATTTAGGGCTAACTTAAGAGGAGTTGTAGATAAAAGTTTCTTTCTTTTTTAGGCTTGCCAAACTATATGCCTATCCCCACTAAATATCTACTGTCCCCTTCTCAGTCTCTGTTGCTCCAGGTACGGAGTTAAAGATTAGTTATGTTGGTTTCGCTACTCAGAGCGTCATGGTGAGAAGTGGTGTGACGAACTATAACATTACTCTGAAGGATGAGAACAGCGCCTTGAGTGAGGTTGTTGTTGTCGGTTATGGTACGCAGAAGAAGGCAAACCTCTCTGGTTCTGTTGCACAACTCGATAGTAAGGCACTCGAAAACCGCCCTATCTCTAACGTGTCTTCAGGCTTGCAGGGCTTACTTCCGGGTATCACGGTGACCGGAGCTGACGGTGCGCCGGGTCTTGACAATGGTTCGATTCTTGTGCGTGGTGTGGGAACATTGAACTCCGCTTCACCTTATATATTGATTGATGGTGTTGAAGCAGGAACGCTCAACTCGCTTGATCCAGAGGATATCGCGAGTATCTCAGTCCTGAAGGATGCTTCTTCAGCAGCCATCTATGGTTCAAAAGCATCTAACGGTGTGATTCTGGTAACTACAAAACGAGGGCAGAACGGTGCGCCAAAGGTTAGTTATTCAGGTTATTTGGTATTCAGAATGCAACAGCCTTGATGGAAAGGATGAATTCTGCCGATGCCGCTTACTATTATAATAAGGCATTGGAGCGTAGTGGTAAGGCTGCACGTTTCTCTGATGAAGCAATTAAGAAGTTCCGTGATGGTTCAGACCCTTACAACTATCCTAATACAGACTGGTACGATCTTGCATTCAAAACCGCTTGGCAGAATCGCCACAGCGTGAACATTACGGGTGGTAATGAGTATGTGAAGTATCTGGCTTCTGCAGGTTATCTCAAGCAGAGCAGTATTCTTCCTAATGCAGGTCGTGAGCAGTTTAATGGTCGTGCGAATCTTGACATGGTGTTGTCAAAGCGCATCACTGCCCATCTTAACCTTGCTTATATCCAAAACAACTATCGCGATGCAAGTAGTGCATACGCTGGTGGAAGTAGCGATCAGATTATTCGTCAGCTGAATATCATCGCTCCTTGGATTGTTTATAAGTATGAAGATGGTACTTATGGTACTGTTTCTGATGGTAACCCAATGGCTTGGTTGGAGTCAGGAATGACCGTAAACCGCAACAACCGTAACTTTACGGGTATGATTGGTCTTGACTATCAGATTCTGAAAGACTTGAAGTTGACGCTGCAGGGTGCATATGTTGATGCTTCACAGCGTTACTCTTACTTCCAAAAGTTCATTCAGTATAACCCTAATAAGGCCTCTGACCCTAACAAGTTAGAGATTGCTCACTATGACTGGCACCGCACAACCTTCGATGCGTTCCTGAACTATGACAAGTCATTTGCGCAGCATAACTTCAAGGCTATGCTCGGTTGGCATACTGAACGCTATAAGTATCTGCCAGACTGGATGTATCGTAAGAACTTCCCTAACAACGAACTTACCGATATGAACGCTGGTGATGCTTCGACACAGCAGAATGCTGGTAACACTCGCGAGCTGTCAATGGTGTCTTACTTCGGTCGTCTGAACTACGACTATGCTGGTCGTTACCTCTTTGAGGCAAACTTCCGTTCTGATGCTTCTTCACGCTTTGCGGAGGCTCATCGCTGGGGTTTCTTCCCATCATTCTCTGCTGCATGGCGTATCTCTGAGGAACCATTCATGGAGAGTTCAAAGTCATGGTTGAACAACTTGAAACTGCGTGCATCATGGGGTCAGTTGGGTAATCAGGATGCTCTGAACGATTACTATCCTTGGATGAACACTTACAACCTCAATGCGAAGTATCCATTTGGTGGTCAGCTCACTCCGGGTTACTATCAGGGTAGCTATCACCTTGAGACAATCTCTTGGGAGCGTTCTACTACATGGGGCGTTGGTCTTGACTTTACCCTCTTCGGTGGTTTGACTGGTTCGTTGGATTACTACAACCGCAAGACGACTGGTATTATCATGGACGTGTCTGCTCCAGCAGAGTTTGCACTCGGTGCTTACAAGGATAATATCGGTGCATTGCGCAATCAGGGTGTTGAACTCTCATTGGCTTATGCAAAGCAGTTGAACAAGGATTGGACAATCAATGTCGGTGCGAACTTCGCCTACAACAAGAATAAGATTCTTAACTTGGGCGAAGGCACAGAATACATTGGTAGTGGCAACCGCCGTACAGCAGTAGGTCAGCAGTACAATAGCTTCTTTATGTACAAGGCTACTGGTAAATTCTTCAACTCACAGCAGGAGGCTGACGACTTCACAGCGAAGTATGGCAACCCATTCGGACGTAAGTTCATGGCGGGTGACCTTATCTATGAGGACACAAACGGTGATAATAAGCTCGATTCAAACGACCGTATCTACACCAAGCATACTGATATCCCAGCAATTACTTACGGTTTCAACCTCGGTGCAACATGGAAGAACATTGACCTCTCTATGATTTGGCAGGGTGTTGGTGCTGTATCTCATATCTACAACCGTGAGGTACTTGGTGAGTTCTCTGGTGATGCCAGCCACCCTTCAACACTGTGGAAAGACTCATGGACAGACGACAATCACAATGCTAAGTTGCCACGCGTATTCGAGACAGGAAACAGTCCAAGTGACATGACTCGTGCTATGTCAACCTTCTGGTTGTGGAACACAGCTTACTTGCGTTTGAAGACTTTGCAGTTGGGTTACACCCTTCCAAAGAGTGCGCTCAAAGCTATTGGACTTGAGAAGGTACGTATCTACTATGCAGGTGAAAACCTCCTTACCTTCGATGCATTGCCATTCAATATTGACCCAGAAGTGACCAGCGAACGTGGATCATCTTATCCATTGCTGCGTTCACATTCTATCGGTATCAATATCACATTCTAACCGTAAATACCCGATATACATTATGAAAACTGTAAGAACATATATATTAGCAGGTGTGGCAGCCTTTGCGCTCACATCTTGTAATGACTACCTTACCACTGTGCCGAAGGATGCAATGTCACCATCTACAACATGGAAGACGGGCGACGATGCTGAGAAGTTCCTTGTGGGCTGTTATGATGGTTGGGAAGATGGTGGAGCCCTGCTTTATTGGGACGCTGGCTCTGACTTTGCGTACAACAACTTCCCTTGGGAAGGCTTTACCAATATCGGTAATGGTTCGCTCTCACCATCGTCTCCGGGCTGGTCGTTCTACGATTATACTATCATTGGTAGATGTAACACCTTCCTTGAGAATGTTGATAAGTGTGTATTCAGCAGCGATGCGGTAAAGAAAGACCTCGTTGCGCAGGTGAAGGCTATTCGTGCTTACAACTATTTCCGCATGGGTTTCCTCTATGGTGGTGTGCCAATCGTTAAACCTTTCACCAGTGCTCAGGAGGCACGCGTGCCACGTAATACGGAGCAAGAAGTGAAGGATTTGGTCTTCAAAGACCTTGATGAGGCAATTGCTGATATCAATACGTCTCCTGCTGCACGTGGACGTATCGCAAAGGGTGCTGCCTTGGCTATGAAGATGCGTGCTGCCCTCTACTGGGGCGACTATCAGAAGGCGAAGGATGCGGCTCAGGCTATCATCGACTTGGGTAAGTATGAACTCGATCCTGACTATACCAACCTCTTTAAGTTGGCTGGTGTTGACTCAAAAGAAATCATCCTTGCCGTACAGTATAAGAGCGGTACTCGCCCATTAAGCACTATCGGACAGCTCTATAACAATGCCGATGGTGGCTGGTCATCAGTTGTTCCAACACAGAAGTGTGTTGATAACTATGAGATGAGCAATGGTATGACAATCACTGAGGCTGGTTCTGGATACGATGCAACGCATCCTTTCCATGGTCGTGACCCACGTATGGCAATGACGATTCTCTATCCCGGTTGCGATTGGGAAGGTACTATCTTCAATACCCTCGACGAGAATGTTAATGGTAAGAAGAACCCTAACTATCCAACCAATGCTGCCAACTCATCTAAGACTGCCCTCACATGGCGTAAGTACTTAGATCCAAAGACACAGTATGCTGACGTATGGGACACAGAGGCTTGCCCTATTGTCTTCCGCTATGCAGAGGTGCTCTTGACATGGGCTGAGGCTGAGAACGAGTTGAATGGTCCTTCTGCCAACGTTTATGCAATGATTGACAAGGTGCGCACACGCGTAGGTATGCCTGCCGTTGACCAGTCAAAGTATAACACAAAGGACAAGCTTCGTGAGTTGATTCGTCGTGAGCGTGGCTCTGAGTTCGCTGGTGAAGGTCTCCGTCGTGCTGATATCTTACGTTGGACAAGCAATGGTAAGATGGTCGCAGAGACAGTATTGAATGGTCCATTGAACCGTATCACAGGTACTATTAACACATCCGCTACCGACCCAACCATGCGTGCCGTAGTCAGTGGTAGCAGCAAGGTTGAGGACCGTACGTTCCAGACCTTCAACAGATACCTGCCTATCCCACAGTGGAATATCTCTGATAATCCTAAGTTGGAGCAGAATCCGGGGTATGCAGTAAAAGCCCCACCCCTTCCCTCCCCGAAGGAGGGGAAAAAGCCTCACTCCCTAACCCCTCTCCTACAGAGGGGGGAATGAAATGCGAGGTATCCCTACCGCTAAGTCCCCCTTTCTAACATTCCGACAGCAAATTGTTTCCTACTCCCCCTCTCTGTAGGAGAGGGGGTTGAGAGTGAGGCTTTTTTTCTGTATCAAAAACCTTTACATCCTCTTCTATAAAATCCTTAAAATAAAGGTGAAAAAAACACGTATTGCGAGCCGACTTGTAACTCGCAGAAAAATCAAATGATTATAAAATACTACACTAAAAAGGTGCTTATTAAGGCTCCAAAAGGGCGTTAGTAAGGGTCTTAAAGGGCACCTTTGCAAGCCAATTAGGTGTCTTTAAGAAGCCAAAAGACCACCTTTCACTCTCTACGTACTTGAAAAAAGATGACAAGATAGGCGAGTAGACGAGTGAACAAGTAGACAAGTAAACGAGTTGCTTGTGAGAGAAGACAAAGTAACAGATGAACAGGTGTTTAGTGGATGAGTGAACGATTGGACAAGTGAACAAGTTACTTGCAAGAGAAGACAAGGTAACAGGTGAACAGATGTTTAGTTGATAAGCCACTTTGTAACAAATACCTCGTTTGCAGGTTTACTTGTTTACTCGTCAACTCGTTTACCCGTCAACTTTAAAATCTTGTTCCTATGTTACTTTGTCTTTTATTTACCCTGTCTACAAGCAACTTGTTCACTCGTCTACTTGTTCACTTGTCCACTTGCTCACTTGTTAACTTGTTAACTCGCCCACTTTTTTGCCATTTTATTTTTCTTACCTTTTTAATTTTTTTATTTATCTTTGCACTGTCTTTTGAAAAAAATAACATCTTACTAATTAAAAAAACCAGAGAATCATATTTAAAAAGCAGTCTTATGAAGAAAATTATAACTCTCTTAGTTAGTGTATTGTTGGCAACATCATCATTTGCTATTCCTGCCATGCGGATGTGGCGAAGCTTTTAAGCAGGCTGACGGAACAATCCTAAAGGTGATGACCGTGGGCGATGAGCATTTCAATTATGCGCTGACAGAGGACAACATCCCTGTGTTGCCCCATAATGGCAGCTATTATTACGCGCGTATCGAGGATAATCAGTTGGTGCCTTCATCGGTGTTAGCCCATGACAAGGCATTGCGAAAGGGAAAGGAAGAACTCGTTGCGGCAGCCATTCAGCAAGTAAGACAACTGCAAAAACAACATGAGATGCATGTCAATTCTAAGCCTTTCGGAGAAGGATTGGGAATGACATGGGAGGGTAAAAAGAAAGGACTCGTCATCTTGGTTGAGTTCGAAGATGTGGCTTTCAGAATTCCAAATGATGTGAAGACGCTCAGACCACGTGAGAAAGATGTCAAGACACTCTATGAGAACATGCTCAATAAGGTGGGATATACCAATGATAACGGTGCTATCGGTAGTGTTCACGACTATTTCCTCGACCAAAGTAATGGTAAGTTCGACCTCACTTTCGATGTCGTAGGACCCGTAAAGCTCAAGCATCCTCATCAGTTTTATGGTGAGCGAACAGCTAATATGAATGATGCGAATGCACCACAGATGATTATTGATGCCTGCAATGCAGTCAAAGGTCAGGTTGACTTTAGCAAGTACGACTGGGATGATGATGGCGAGGTAGAGCAGGTTTATGTCATCTATGCCGGTGAGGGTGAGGCGACAGGTGGTGAGTCAAGTACCATCTGGCCACACAAGTATTCCCTTACCGATGCAGGACTTGACGCACTGACATTCAATGGACAAACGATAAATACATACGCTTGTAGCAATGAAATCATTCGTGCGAAGGTGAATGAGAAGTCGCGTATCTACTATTCTGGTATCGGTACGATCTGTCATGAGTTCTCGCATTGTCTCGGATTGCCCGACTTCTATGATACACGTGGCGGCAGTAACATTGGCTCTGGACGATACGATTTGATGTGTGGTGGTAGTTATAACGGTGGACCAGAGAGTCTGATTAACGTCTACGGAGGTACTGGAATCGGTACTGTGCCAGCTGGTTACGATGCTTATGAGAAGGCATATATGGGTTGGCTAAAGCCTATCACACTTGGCGATGAGGCTGTTGAGGTGAAGAATATGAAGGGACTTGCTGAGGGTGGCGATGCCTATTTCCTCTATAATCCAGACACGAAGAATGAATATTATATCTTTGAAAATCGTACGCCTCACCGCTGGGATGCTGAGTTGCCGGGTCACGGACTGATGGTTTTCCACGTTGATTTCGATGCTTATTCATGGCGAATGAACAACCTCAATGCTGCTTCTGCACAGCGTCATCCACGCTTCACGATAGTGTCTGCAGATGGTCGACTCGATCATGACACGCAGAATAGTGACCCATTCCCAACGGATTTGAACAATAGCTTAACGAAGTCTACTGACCCTCGTCTAAGTTTCTATACGAACTATAACGTCAGCAGTCAGGCTGGAGTCAAGCAGATTGTTCGCAATAATGACAATACAATCTCCTTCCACTTTACTCCGCTAAAGGCTGCAACAGGCATTAACAACCTCTCTGCTGACCACGAACAGCCAGCTGAGACCTATACACTCTCTGGCATGAAGGTTGTGGACAATCAGAATCTCCACAACCAGATTGTGATAGTTAAAGGTAAGAAGCTGAGGAAGTAGGTGAGATAAAAAGTGAATGAGCTTACAAGTAGACAAGTGAACAAGTTGTATGCGTTGTTGGGTGTACGCATATACCTTGTTCAATTCGTCAACTAAACAGTATGGATTTCTACACACTTTGCCCACATTGAGATTACATTTAATCAAAAAAGAGAAGTAATCAATATAAAACGATTATGAAACAACACTTTATTGAAAAGATTATTCTGAGTTCTATCATTACCATACTTATGGTATCTTGTGCATCAAGTAAGATAGTTTTATCAAATAGTGTAGATATAAGTAAGTATAAGTATGTTATTTTTGGAAAAGAAACAGCTGGTGATAGAGAATTGGACGACATTGTAATGTCTGTCCAAAACCAAATAGCCGCAACAAACCTAATTGTCTTATCTGAAGCGAATACCTCCAAAATATCCGAGTGTGCTGATAGTATTCTCACTCCGAATATTCACGTTACAACTGAAAAATGGGATGGAGGGCATACATATATTATCGTAACTCTTTACGATTATACGACTAATCAAAGTATTGCTGTTATAAAAAGTAGCGGTATAGGAATGACTATAAAGAACGACCAAAATATTGCATTAGCAGCGATAGGGAAAGAAATTAATAAGCTTTTTAAATAAATACAGGACCTCTTTAACAATAAAATTGATATGTACCCACATGATAATATCTTCAATATTTATTATAACATTGGCAAACGAACTCCATTCTTGGTTAAAAGATGTGAGTTAGGTTTGGCAAAGATCATCAAGTGAAGAAAGACGTATAGACCCTAATCAAGACAGAACCTTTCTGGTAGAAAAGGTAAAGCCACGAGGTAAATACGGTAAAGCTTATGGTAAATGTTTTGTAAATGGTAAACCCGATGATAGTTATAGACAAGAGTGTTATTCTGATATTATAGATGAAGAAATACCTTGTGCAGGATGTGGTGAGTGGGTATTGATAGATGTACCTGGCGTTTCATTCGATGAAATCTTCCCTATTCATAAAGCGGATGAAGTACTAATGTTTGGGAAATACAAGGGGAAATCCTTTGGCGAAGTTTATAAAATAGACCATCAATACCTCTATTGGTTAGAAACAAAAAGATAGATTTTTTTCAAAAATTGACTTTGAGGAACTTAAACGGTTATTCCCCGAGGTTTTTATGTCCTAAATAAAGTTTTCAACTGTAGAAGAGGAATACATTTGCGTTATGTCTCTTTTCTAAGTTAGATGTGGTGTAATGAGAACTGCTCGTAGTTTTCCATCTACAAGTAACTTATTCCCTTATCTATGCGTTTATGTGTAAACTTGTCAAACTATTAATCTGGCAACTGATAAAGATGAGATAGACTTGCAATTGTCATTTTTTTCGTACATCACGAAATCAACACATGGTCTTTTAGCTTCTCAAAGACGCCCTTTAGGCTTGCAAAAGGTGCCCTTTTAGGGTCTTATTAACGCCCTTTTGGAATCCTATTAAGCACCTTTTGCAATGTGACTTTGTAAGTTGTTGATAACAAGATGATTGCAGTGGTGCTAAAAATACTCGCTTTTAGCCATTTTCTTTGCGATATTCTCTGATGACTTGTAATAACTTTTCATAGCTCTTGGGTAATAATATCCTCTTACAGAAGACGGATATATGCAAGAAAGCGCAGCGCTACAAACTCTTTTCAGATGGACAATAATTCTCAGAAGGCTAAGGGTTATGGAACGCACAGAGCTATTTCTCAAACGTTTTTATTCAATGCTCACTGATGCAAGGGACGTAAAAAGTGGGGGAGAGGCTAATGTTATTTTGAGTTGATAACAGAATAAGAAGCTATGCAGAAGATTTACTTGTTAATTTATCCACTCGTTAACTTGTACCCAAAAAGTTCCTGTGTTACTTTGTCTTTCTTGCAAGTTGACGAGTTAGCAAGTCTACAAGTATACGAGTTGCTTGTTATTCTATACGCCAATCTTCGTTCTTTTACTTGGCTTTTCGGCAAGCAACTTGTTCACTTGTCTTCTTGTTCACTCGTCCACTTGTTCTTCTTTAAATATATGTTCTCATGTTACTTTGTCTCTTTCTTGCAAGCAGCGGTTCTCTTGTCCACCCTGTTACCCTATCATAAACAAAAAAACCTTGGCGAGAAGCCAAGGTTTCAGCGGTGCGTACGAGACTCGAACTCGTGACCTCCTGCGTGACAGGCAGGCATTCTAACCAACTGAACTAACGCACCATGCATTACAGATTTGGGGTTTCAGCGGTGCGTACGAGACTCGAACTCGTGACCTCCTGCGTGACAGGCAGGCATTCTAACCAACTGAACTAACGCACCAAAATGGATGTTTAAAACCCTTTTTCTGTTTTGCGAGTGCAAAGGTAATAATAAAAAAATCTATTCCACCAAAAATTAATTTATGCTTTTTTTATAAAAAAAGTTGCATTACCCTTGCATCCTTGTATTGTCCGTCGCAATAAAGCCACTCTTTCAGTATACTACCATTTGTAAAACCAATGGACGAAAGACAGCGGAGTGACACCTCGTTGTCAACGTCTACTACAGCGTATATTTGTTTGAGGTGTAGCCCATTGCGCGTATAGTCGATTAGGGGCAGAAATAGCGGCTTGTGCATAGCCTTTTTGGCGAAATGGTTTCATGATGATAATACCCATTTCCGCCCGCTGATGCTTTGGGTCGAAGTTGACAAGGTCTATCACACCGACAATTTCCTGCTCACGATTCTCAATCATCATACGCAGTTGTCCGTCGATATAGATATCGTTTTTCGCGTCCGCAATGTAGTTATGCAAGGCATAACGGCTGTAGGGGACATTCGTTGCACTGATGTTCCATAGGCTACGATCGTTCTCAATGTGATAGAGCATATCGAGGTCTTCCGGCTCCATTGCTCTCAGTCTGACTTCCACGTGCTGTTTCTTTTCCATACTTTAATCTCCTATAACTTCCATCATGGTGACGACTCTGTTCTCCTTTCTATGGTAGAAACCAATGTGAATATTCTGCTTTGGCTGTTCGGCAAAGACATTCAGGATGTCTTGATAGCTGAATAAATCGGTGTCATAGACGATGCAGTAAGGTCGGTTTTTCCCTCCAAACTCCTTGAGTAGGTCGGCGTGCGTGTGCTTCAAGCTATCCTTATCCGCTACTCGATACTCTGCTACAAGGGCATTGTCAGTAGCCAAGCGTTGGCATGTTCCCATGACATCTTTGCCTGTAACAAATATATAATGTGGGAATGATTTAGCTTTCGAAGTACGAAATCCCAACTTCTTTCTCGTTGCTCGAATGGTAGTACCAATTAGTGAACCAAAGGCTTTCACGTAGATAGCCGTCTTAATCGGTAGTCGCCACAATGCGTTCATACCGCCATAATGCTTGCGGAAGAAGATGAGCATGGCATCATAGAAGACGTGGACATATCGGAAGCTCGACTTCTGCGTACTCTCGCCTTTGTAATGCAGGATGCGCACGGGGAGATACCAGTTCTCAAAGCCACCTTTCAGCAGTCGATAGCTGAGGTCGACATCCTCACCATACATAAAGAAGTCTTCGTCTAAGAGTCCTACCTTGTCTAAGGCAGCCCTGCGAAGGAAGCAGTAAGCACCGCTGATTACTTCAATCTTGCCCGGAATATCCCACGACAGACTACCCATATAATAATGTGCAAAGCGGTCACTTTGTGGGAAATGCTTGCAAAGTCCTACCATCTTATAGAACGAAACAATGGGTGACGGCAAGCCACGACGACTTTCTAAGGCTCGTTCACCACAGTGAGTAAGCATCTGTACGCCATGTCCTCCAGCCGTTAGGTGACTATCCATGAAGTCGATAGAAGCATGGATAACCTCCTCGCCCACAACCGTGTCGGGATTGAGTAGTAAGACATATTCGCCCTTACTCTGCCGAATCGCAATATTATTGCCACACGCAAAGCCTAAGTTATGCGCACTGGCAATGAAGTGAACATCAGGGAAACGGTTGCGAAGATAGGCTACGGAGCCGTCATGAGAATGGTTGTCAACCACAAACACCTCTGCTTCAACGCCTTTCAAAGCGCGCTGAAGACTCTCAAGACACTGTTGGAGATAGTATTTTACGTTATAATTAACGATGACAACGCTCAGCTTCATTTACTCATGTTCTGAATTATCCATAGAACATTCATGCTCGCAACGCTTCTTGTTGGGGAAGACGAAGAATAAGCTCAACGCTAAGATGACGGCAAGATAGAAGAAACTTACACTATCCCCGAAGGCATAGTAGAAGAAGGTGTTGAGTATCATCGGAACGCAAAGCATCATTATTCGCACGCTACCCCAGAAGAGAAGCTTACGACTGACATGACTCTCGTCGGTATGTAAGTCAGAGTGTACGTAGCCAATCTTGAAAAGGAAGAGTGCAAGTGGGATAGTAGCGAGGGTCAACAGCTGCATAAGAAACTGCACAGTAACCATATTGCTGCTTTCAACATCAGCCCACGCACCAGGCAAGATAAGTTCAAGTTCATACACCGCGATGATGAGCAGTGTGATAAGGCATGAGCCAAAGAACTCAGTAAGAAGTATTTCTTGTTTTATCCATGGTTGTTTTAAGATTCAAAAGGTGTGCGGTTCAGAATACTTCTGCCCAACGTCACCTCATCTGTATATTCAAGTTCGTCGCCAACAGAGATACCTCGTGCGATAACCGACAGTTTCACGCCTGTGTCTTTCAGCTTGCGTGAGATATAAAAGTTGGTTGTGTCGCCCTCCATCGTACTGGCAAGGGCAAGGATGATTTCCTTCACCGTACCCTCTTCCACACGTTCTACGAGCGATTCAATCTCTAAGTCGTGCGGTCCGATACCGTCCATCGGAGAGATGATACCCCCCCAAAACGTGGTATAATCCATGGAACTGCTGGGTGTTCTCAATCGCCATGACGTCCTGAATGTTCTCTACCACACAGACCACCGAGCCGTCTCGGCGTGGGTCAGAACAGATAGAACAAACCTCGTTATCGGAAATATTATGGCAAACCTTGCAATACTTCACATCGTGTTTCACACGTATAACAGCATCCGCAAAGCTATCCACGTCCTCAGTCGACTGGCGTAGCAGATGCAAAACAAGGCGCAGAGCGGTCTTACGCCCCACACCTGGCAACTGTGAGAAAGCCTCTACGGCACGTTCTAAGAGTTGAGAAGGGTATTGTTGCATTTAAAATTAATTCTCGTAGGCTGGAGATAATCGAAAGGAGGGTTACACTTGTAATCCTCTTTTTTATTCTATATAGTCGATTAGGACAATGGCTTTGATTTTGAGAGATATAGGGACACACCCCAAAAGTGCATCCCTATACAGACAGCCAGTCCTTAAAATAATATCTGTTGCTTCCTCTTGATTAATCATCAAAGAGGTAGATGCCGAGACCAACCTTCAAGCCCACTGTCGAATAGTTATGTGTCTTGAATGACTGATCATAGTAAAGCGCAGGCTCAATCGTCACCGAACGGTTGATGAAGAAGGCATAACCCACCTCAACACCCGGCATCAGGTCGTTATAACTATGGTTGGCATGGAGGAGTTTCACACCCGCACCCAAGTAGAGACCGTTCTGTGTGATATAATAACGTCCACCAACACCTACGCTGATATGGTCGGCAACAGCCTCAGAACCATTGTGTACAGCATCGAATGTAGCAAGCACCATGAGGTTATCCCAAGGGAAGTAACCCGCCTTAGCCTGCACACCAATATTCATGCCGTCATGACCATTATAGTGCAAGTCGAGTCCTGTCAGGGAAGCACCTAAGTAGCCCTTACCTTCCTGAAACTGCGCAAATGCACCGATGCTCACTACCATTGCTGCAACGAGCAGCATAAATCTTTTTATCATAGCAATATTACGATATAAATAATAATTTAGGATTGACAAGTAATACCATAGGTTTATGTCAATAATCTTAAGACAAAGGTAAGGATAATATTTGAAATGAGGAAAAAATTGACATTCTTTATAAAAATAGTGATGCTGCCATATCCTGTCCCTGATGAAATCTTTTCTGCTCTTTCGTTAGGTAGAGGGATAAGGTTTATTATATATGTATAGCGAGTTTTGTTAGTTTTCGTATGTGAAGGAAGGTTGCTAATAGCTTGTTGGCACACAGAGAAACGGAGAGGACGGAGGCTTAGTTGGTTATTAAAACACATTAGCCACAGAGGCACCGTCGTGCGTGGAGCAACAGGGGTTGTTTGCAAACTTTATTTGAAACTTTATGCCCAAGGTATTTATGCTAAAGTTATTAGAAATCAGTTTGCTTCATCTCCGTTGCTCTTTGTGCCGTCGGCACCTCCATGTATAACTTACACCTCCGTTCACTCCGTATCTCAGTGTGCCTTACTATGCAATAGGTTAGGGTTAGGACTCCATATTACGGAAGGACTTTTTTTATTAGCTTATTGGTTCTTTTATGGCAAGCAACTTATCTCTTTAACTACTGAAGATGTAAACTATTTTCACTCATCTCAAAACTAATACATGCTCTTTAGGGGGCTAAAAGAGGCTCTTTCGGCTTGCAAAAGATGCCCTTTTGAGGTCTTATTAACGCCCTTTTGAAGTCCAATTAAGCACCTCTTACTTTACTCCTTTATAACTAATTGATTTCCTTATGGTTACAAACCTGCTTTTTTTATATGTGTTTTTTTGCCGTTATTTATTGATGTTTTCTTTGAACTTATGTAATGATTTTTTTCAAATCCTTATCTGCAGAGATTTTCGAAGTCTTAAAATGAACCTTATAAATAGCTTTATCCGCATGACCTGATGCCTTACAGCCTACACACAGCGGATTACCTTCACGAAAAGAAACGTTTTCTGTTGGGAAGATAAACATTTCTTTCCATGAAAGTAAAGCCTTATTCTCACGAAAACTACTCCGAGAGTGTTGTTATAGGCAGGCAACAGTGAGGCCTGCCATGACGATGCTGACCATGCTCATGAGTTTGATAAGGATGTTGAGCGATGGACCAGAAGTGTCTTTGAATGGGTCGCCAACGGTGTCACCGACGATAGTTGCCTTGTGAGCGTCAGAGCCTTTACCACCGAAGTTGCCCTCTTCGACATACTTCTTCGCATTGTCCCACGCACCACCTGCATTCGACATAAAGACGGCAAGGGTGAAGCCGGCTGCCAAACCGCCTACTAACAAGCCCAATACACCTGCCACTCCGAGTAAAAGACCGACGACAACGGGGATGATGATGGCTAAAAGCGATGGGATAATCATCTCGTGTTGCGCACTCTGAGTACTGATTTCTACACATCGTCCGTAGTCTGGTGTGCCTGTTCCTTCTAATATTCCCTTAATCTCACGGAACTGGCGACGCACCTCTTCCACCATCTTTCCAGCTGCTCTACCAACGGCACCCATTGTCAATCCGCAGAAAAGGAAGGCTGCCATAGCACCGATAAACGCACCGACAAGCACCTTTGGATTCATCAGGTTCACTTGGAAGAAGTTCATGAAGTCTGGGATAGTAGCCTTTGTGGCATCAATGGTTTCGCCTGCAACGTTGGTCATTTGTGTACCGACACGAGCCATGGCAATCTTGATTTCTTCGATATAAGAAGCCAACAACGCCAATGCGGTCAGTGCAGCCGAACCAATAGCAAAGCCCTTACCCGTAGCAGCAGTGGTATTACCCAAGGCGTCAAGGGCATCTGTACGCTGGCGCACCTCCGCTCCTAACTCGCTCATCTCCGCGTTTCCACCAGCATTGTCGGCAATCGGTCCGTAGGCATCTGTTGCTAAGGTGATACCCAAGGTTGAGAGCATACCGACCGCAGCGATACCGATACCATAGAGTCCGTGCTGAATAGAGAGTGCTGACATTGACATGTCAAAGCCGTTGGCACAGAGATAACTCAGCATGATAGCCACTGAAATAGAAAGGACAGGGACGCAAGTAGAAATCATACCCGTACCGATACCTTTTATAATAACAGTCGCAGCACCTGTATGACTTGCCTCCGAAATCGCCTTTGTAGGCATGTAACTCTGGGAAGTATAGTACTCCGTTGCCTGTCCGATGATAACACCAGCTGCCAAACCAGCAATCACAGAGAAGCTAACACCCAACCAGTTCTCCAGTCCTAAGAGGTAGAGAATGAGGAAACTAACAGCTGCAATGAGTACAGCAGCCGTGTTCGTGCCGAGTCCTAAGGCGTGGAGAAGGTCCTTCATCGTGGCTCCCTCCTTCGTTCTTACGAGGAAAATACCGAATAAACTAAGGAAAACACCGACGGCAGCGATGAGCATTGGTGCGATGACAGCCTTCAGTTGCATATCACCTGATGAGGCTGCAAAGGCAGTAGCACCCAAAGCAGCGGTAGAAAGAATCGAACCACAGTAGCTCTCGTATAGGTCGGCACCCATACCAGCCACGTCACCCACGTTGTCACCTACGTTGTCGGCAATCGTAGCTGGGTTGCGTGGGTCGTCTTCAGGGATGTTAGCTTCGACCTTACCCACGAGGTCAGCGCCCACGTCAGCCGCCTTTGTATAGATTCCGCCACCCACACGAGCAAACAAAGCCTGTGTAGATGCACCCATACCGAAGGTCAACATCGTTGTTGTGATGGTGATAAGCATCTCGCTTGTTGTCATCTTATCAGAATAGAACCAGGTGAGGACAATGAACCAAATGGCTATGTCTAACAAGCCTAATCCTACAACAACTAAACCCATGACTGCGCCCGAACGGAAGGCAATCTTGAGTCCATTGTTGAGTCCGTTGCGTGCTGCATTGGCTGTTCTCGCACTGGCATAGGTAGCCGTTTTCATACCGAAGAAACCCGCAAGACCAGAGAAGAAACCACCAGTCAGGAAGGCAAAGGGTACCCATTCATTCTGTGCATTGAAGCCATAAGCCATGATGGCGAAGACGATCGCAAGGACAACAAAAACAATCAATACGACCTTGTATTGCTGTTTCAGATACGCCATAGCACCACGGCGCACGTATTCTGCAATCTCAACCATGCGGGGTGTACCTTCCTCCGCTTTCATCATAGACTTAAAGAAATACCATGCCATACCCAAGGCGCATACAGATGCAATGGGAATGAGCCAAAAAACTTGTGGGATGTGTTCCATAATTTAAAATGTTTAGGTTGTGTAATAGATAGATTATAATATGGCGCAAATATATAAAAAAATATTGAGAGGGAAAGGAAATTGAGGAAAAAAGAATGCCTCACCCCCAACCCCTCTCCGAATGGAGAGGGGAGTAATTACGTGATACCCCTTGTGGTTCACAAATGGTTCTGCTCATCATTACTTGATTACTTAAGCAAACCGTTTCCAACAGCCTCCTCTCTTTCTCGGAGAGGGGGCTGGGGGGTGAGGTTTTTATCATCTTCTACGATAGTACTAACGCCCCGCACATAACGTGCAAAGCCTCCGCACGACGTGCGGAGGCTTTTGCACCATCAATGAAAAATGGTAGAAAAGGAGATTTGTTACAAACAATTCGTTCGAGAATGACAGTAAAACAATCCCAATATGCCTCACTCTCAACCCCCTCTCCTGCAGAGAGGGGGAGTGTAGAAATAGTTTGCTTATAAATAATAGAAAAAAACTTTACCTAAGAAATAGGGGTATCACGCATACTACTCCCCTCTCCATTCGGAGAGGGGTTGGGGGTGAGGCTACCACTGCCCCTTCAGCGTTTCTAACAACGCCTTTGATATTGCTTCATTCGCCTCTTTTGTATATCTGAGGTCGGTGAAGACCTGTGCGAGGGTTTCTTTGTTGTTGATTTCCACAAAGTGTTTGTTTTCCTCTAACTGCTCCTTTGGCGTATAGAAAGCATCGATACGGTCGGGGGTATAGTCTTCGTAAGTCTCGTGGTGGATGATGCTATCGATAGGAAGGCGGTCGGTGAGGGCAGGATCTTCAGCAGGCCAACCGAGTGTGATAGTGGCAATAGGCATCACGAGACGTGGCAGTTGTAGGACTTCAATGATAGCTTTAGGGTTGTAAATGGTCGTACCTAAGAAGCAAGTACCCAAGCCCTCTTCCTCTGCAAGATTGCAGAAAGTCTGACAATAAAGCAGCGCATCGGTGGCAGCATTGAGGAAAGAAAGGATGTTGTCGTAACCCGGAGTAGCCTTACGGTTCTCCGCCCAGAGCGTAGTACGACGGAAGTCAGCGCAGAAGGTGAGGACTACAGGCGCGCCCATGACCATTGGTTGGTTGAAATGAGCAGGTGCCAATTGCGCCTTCTTCTCCTCGTTGCGAGTGATGACAACCGAGTAAAGCTGCAGGTTTCCCATTGTTGGCGTACGCTCAGCCTTCTCCAATAGAGTTTTCAACAAATCCTCCGATACATCCTTGTTGGTGTATTTTTCTTATCGTCTTTCTTGTATTGATAGTTTTTCATTTTAGATAATTTTTGATGCTACAAAGTTAAGTAAATGTTTTCTATTTTGGAAAACAATTTGTAACTTCGCAGGCGAAAAAAATTCTAAAACGACAATAATGGAAACCAAACAAACTTACTCATTTGATGAAGCTTTTCAAGCATCTTTAGCTTATTTCGGTGGAGACGAACTTGCTGCCCGTGTGTGGGTCAACAAGTATGCGATGAAGGATAGCTTCGGAAATATCTATGAGAAGTCGCCAGAACAGATGCATTGGCGCATTGCTAACGAGATAGCTCGTATTGAAAACAAATATAAGAACCCTTTGACGGCACAGGAGGTTTTCGACCTCTTGGACCATTTTAGATATATTATCCCTGCTGGTAGTCCGATGACGGGTATCGGTAATAACTATCAGGTAGCATCCCTTTCCAACTGTTTCGTAATCGGTTTGGACGGTGATGCCGATTCTTATGGTGCCATTATGCGCATTGACGAAGAGCAGGTGCAGCTGATGAAACGTCGTGGTGGAGTAGGACATGACTTGACTCATATCCGTCCGAAAGGCTCACCTGTTAACAACTCAGCCCTGACTTCAACAGGTCTTGTTCCTTTCATGGAGCGTTATTCAAACAGTACTCGTGAGGTAGCTCAAGACGGTCGTCGTGGTGCCTTGATGCTTTCAGTAAGTATTAAGCATCCAGACTCAGAGGCGTTTATCGATGCGAAGATGGAAGAAGGTAAGGTGACCGGTGCTAACGTGTCTGTAAAGATTACCGATGAGTTCATGCAGGCAGTCGTTGAAGATAAGATATACGTACAGCAGTTCCCTACCAATAGCAGCGAACCAAGCGTAACGAAGGAGATTTCTGCTAAGGCATTATGGGAAAAGATAGTACATAACGCATGGAAGAGTGCCGAGCCAGGCGTACTGTTTTGGGACACAATTATCCGAGAGAGTATTCCTGATTGTTATGCAGATCTTGGTTTCCAGACCGTTTCAACGAACCCATGTGGTGAGATTCCACTCTGTCCATACGATAGTTGTCGACTCCTTTCGTTGAATCTTTATTCCTATGTTATCGACCCATTCACAGACCATGCACGCTTCGATATGGAATTGTTTAAGCGTCATGCACAACTCGCACAGCGATTGATGGACGACATCATAGACCTTGAGATGGAGAAAATCGACCTCATCATGTCGAAGATAAAGACTGATCCTCAGGTGGATGAGGTGAAGAGTGCAGAGTATCATCTTTGGGAGAAGATTAAGAAAAAGAGCTGTCAGGGTCGTCGTACAGGTGTGGGAATCACCGCTGAGGGCGATATGATAGCAGCTATGGGCTTGCGTTATGGAACACAGGAAGCAACCGACTTCTCTGTTGATGTTCATCGCACATTGGCTCTGAATGCTTATCGTTCATCAGTGACAATGGCACAGGAGCGTGGTGCGTTTGAGATATATGATGCTAAGCGAGAGGAGAAGAATCCGTTTATCCTTCGTTTGAAGGAAGCTGACGGACAGCTCTACGAGGATATGAAGAAGTATGGTCGTAGAAATATTGCCTGTCTGACGATTGCTCCTACGGGTACAACCTCACTCATGACACAGACAACATCGGGTATTGAACCAGTCTTTATGCCTGTATATAAGCGTCGTCGTAAGGTCAATCCAAACGATACGGATGTGCATGTAGATTTCGTTGATGAGGTGGGCGACTCATTTGAGGAGTACATTGTTTATCACCGTAAGTTCCTGACATGGATGGAGGTGAACGGAATCGATACGCAGAAGAAGTATAGTCAGGAAGAGATTGACGAACTTGTGAAGCGCTCTCCTTATTATAAAGCTACCGCAAACGATGTCGACTGGTTGATGAAGGTACGTATGCAGGGTGAGATTCAGAAGTGGGTTGACCACTCAATCTCAGTGACTGTGAACCTTCCAAATCAGGTTGACGAGGAGTTAGTGAATAAACTCTATGTTGAGGCATGGCGTAGTGGTTGCAAGGGTTGTACTATCTATCGTGATGGTAGTCGCTCGGGTGTGATGATTTCGGTATCGAAGAAGGACAAGACAAAGGACGAAAAGCCTGTCGATGAGGAGAAGGTAAAAGACCTTAACTCAGCTGAGGAGCATCATGAGCATATCTGTAATCATCCAAATGTAATTGAAGTTCGTCCAAAAGAATTGGAGTGTGACGTCGTACGCTTCCAAAACAACAAAGAGAAATGGGTGGCTTTCGTTGGTTTGTTAGAGGGTTATCCTTACGAAATCTTTACTGGTTTGCAGGACGATGAGGAGGGTATTGCCCTTCCAAAGAGCGTTACCAAGGGTAAGATTATCAAGCAAACAGCCGAAGACGGCAGTCATCGTTACGACTTCCAGTTTGAGAATAAGCGTGGCTATAAGACTACCGTTGAAGGCTTGTCAGAGAAGTTTAACCCAGAGTATTGGAACTATGCGAAGCTGATTTCAGGCGTATTGCGTTATCGTATGCCAATCGACCACGTTATCAAGCTCGTTGGTTCACTGCAGTTGAAGAACGAAAGCATCAATACATGGAAGAATGGTGTTGAACGCGCATTGAAGAAATACGTAACTGATGGTACGAGTGCGTCAGGCTTGAAATGTCCAGTCTGTGGACAGGAAACCCTTGTTTATCAAGAAGGTTGTCTGATTTGTACCAACTGTGGTGCCTCACGTTGTGGCTAAGCAGTTAACAGTAAAGTTCAATTCAATCCCATTTCGGTCATTAGAAAACCATTCATATATATGTTGTAGACTAATGACTGACTTGGATTAAAGCAGAGGGCGGACCGCTCATCTTGCCCTCCCTTCTCTCAAAGAATGATGAAATTAATGACAAGTTATATACTTCTGCAAGGTCTTCACTTCCATGCTCGTATTGGAGTAGGGGAGCAGGAGCGAGTGGTCGGTAATGAGTACGTTCTCGACCTACGGTTAGGTTATCCGTTTGCAAAGGCAATGAAGAGTGATGATGTTGCTGACACACTGAACTATGCAGAAGTGTTTAACGTCATAAGAGAAGTAATGAAACAACCCGCTCGCCTGTTAGAATCCGTCGCTGGGTCCATTGTCGAGGCATTGTGTGCGGCTTTCCCAATGATAAGTAGTGTCGACTTAAAACTCGTGAAGCTTAATCCTCCAATGGGTGCTGACAGTGATGGGGCAGGCGTGGAATTACACTTAATAAATGATAAAACCGAGGTTTAGAGCCTTGGTTTCCCAACGAAAAGCCGTATCTTTGCCCTTTAAATAGTTAAGTATGTTTAAGAAAATATCGCTTCTCCTTGTTTTCTTGGTCTTGTCGGTAAGCCTGTCATGGGCTGCAGACGGACGGTTCACACTTGTTATTGACCCTGGTCATGGTGGTCATGACACTGGTGCGATAGGTGCAATATCAAAAGGAGAAGGACATCAACTTGAATATAGCCTTGGCTTTTGGCCGTTATGTTGAGAGGAATCTGCCAGATGTCAATGTGATTTATACCCGAAAGACCGATGTGTTTATCCCTTTGCATCAGCGTGCAGACATCGCCAATAAGGCTAAGGCAGACCTTTTTATATCCGTACATACGAACTCTGTTGCATCGGGTCGTTATGTAAAAAGGATTTCAGGTGTACACCTTAGGTATGCACCGTGCGAAGGCTAACCTCGATGTGGCTATGCGAGAGAATAGCGTTATCTCAATGGAGAAAGGCTATCAGCAGACCTATCAGGGTTTTTGACCCAAACTCCTCAGAGAGTTATATCATGTTTGAATTCATGCAGAATGCGAACATGGAGCGGAGTGTTGAGTTAGCGCGAATGATACAGAACTCTGTTTGTTCGTCTGCAGGACGTATCGACAAGGGTGTTCATCAGGCTGGTTTCCTCGTGTTGCGAGAGAGTTATATGCCAAGTTGTTTGATAGAGTTAGGCTTCATTACGGCAGCTGATGAGGAGGAATATCTGAACTCTCCAGCGGGTATAGATGCCATGGCAAAGGGTATTTACAATGCTTTTGTACAATACAAGAATGCCTATGACACACGTATCGTGGTGCCTTACCGCCCTGTTGAGAACAAACGAATCGTGATGATCGCGTTGTCCCAACTGCCCCAACAACTAAACCGCGTCCTGTTACGCCAATAGAGCGTTCCCGTTCTGTGGCTCCAGTGCAGCGTTCTCGTTCTACAGTACCCGTAGAGCAGCCACGTTCTTCCACCCCAGCACCCCCAGCTCGCCCTATGAATAAGGTACAAGAGGCGAAGAAGAGAATCTCAGATGCGATCCGAGAGTTGCTCCCTTGTAATGATTCTGAGGCTGAAACGGCAAAGAGCGTACCTGTCTTTAAGGTGCAGGTGTTGGCTTCCAACCGTCAGTTGCGGTCGGGTAGTGAACTCTTCCGTGGGCATACAGACATTGAATGTGTACAAGAAGGCAACTTTTATAAGTATTTTTATAGGTTCCAGTACGAATTATAACGACATCTCACGCTCGCGTGGAAAGCTGTTGAAAGACTTCCCACAAGCTTGTATTATTGCCTACAAAAACGGTGCACGTATGGATGTCAACCAAGCAATAGCAGAGTTTCTCAAGAATAAAAAGAATAAGTAAACAAAACGGATATGAAGAAATTTTTCACACCACAGGTAAGGATTGCCATCGTTGCTATACTTGCAATCGTTGTGTTATTCTTTGGAATACAGTTCCTAAGAGGTATTTCCCTCTTCTCGAATGACGCACATTACAAGATTAAGTTCAACGATATCACAGGCTTGTCTACATCAACTCCTGTCTATGCTCGCGGTTTCAAGGTGGGTATCGTTAGGAATATTGATTACGACTATGATAAGTTAGGCGAGTCTATCACAGTCGATATCGATGTTGAAAAGACATTGAGAATCCCAGAGGGTACCACCGCTGAGATTATTAGTGACATCATGGGTAACGTGAAGGTCGTACTGCAGTTTGGCAAAAGCACGAAGTTCTTGGAGCCTAACGGATGGATTGACGGTGTTATCAATGATGGTACATTAGGCGACTTGAAGAGTATGGTGCCTTCTATCCAGAAGATGTTGCCAAAGTTGGATAGCATCCTTGGAAGCGTAAATACACTCCTTGCCGACCCAGCTCTTCAGAGTTCGGTACACAATGTAGATAAGATTACAGCCAATCTTACTACTTCTACCCGTGAGCTTAACACCTTGCTCGCACAGGTTAACGGTTCTTTGCCTGTTATGACCGCAAAGGCTGGTAGGGTGATGGACAATGCCAACGGCATGATGGTGAACGCAAACAAGGGTATTACAGAAGCTCGTGGAGCTATCCGTGGCGCAAATACGATGATGAGCAACCTTAATAATAAGGTGAACGGACTCGATGTTGAGGCTACGATGGCTAAGGTGAACACAACTTTAGACAATATGAACTCGCTCACAGCTAAGCTGAATAGCAATGAGGGTACAATGGGCTTGATGCTTAACGACGCCTCTTTGTACAATAATCTTAATAGCACGATGCGCTCAGCAGATAGTCTTTTGACAAATCTTAAAGCACATCCAAAGCGTTATGTTCATTTCTCTATCTTTGGTAGAAAAGACAAGTAATTTAAATATAGTCTAAATAATATCGTCAATGTTTCACACGCAGGGAAAGTGTTTTTAAGCTGTTTGAATATCAGCTTCTTTGCGCTTTCCCTGCGTTTGTTTCACTCTCAGCGTCATAAAGGGCGTAGGCATGTTAAAACTATTTGTTTTTCAAATACTTACAATTACACAACTACGCAAAATGAGTGGTTCGTAAGAAAGATAACGCAACCTCCACAGATATAACGATTTACAAACTTTCTCGTCTTTGAGATGTAATATTGCAAATAGTTCTCTTTATAAATAAATTGCTATCTTTGCACTATCAAAATTAATCAGAGATAGTCGGCACACCACTATTTCGAGAAAGACATAGATATTATAGTCAATCAGTTATGAACGTCAGTCCTAAAAAAATCTTTGGGATAGTTGCCTCCAGCTCATAAAGGAGAATGTGACCGAGCAGCAATTTGACACATGGTTTCGTCCGATTGTATTACAGTCGTACAAGCCAGCATCAAAGACATTGTTAGTTCAGGTCCCAAGCCAATTCGTATATGAGTATTTGGAGGGACATTACGTAGACTTGCTACGTAAGGTGTTGACGCGTGTCTTCGGACAAGGCGTACAACTGACGTATCGTGTAATGGTTGATCAGGAGAATCATTTGTCACAAGACTTAGAGCAGGACACCGTAGAAGACATCTCGTCACAGCGTCCTACTGCTCGCGCTAATCAGAGCCCAACCGTACTGGATACAGTGCCACAGGACCTCGATTCACAGCTCGACCCTCATAAGTCATTCAGCAACTATGTTGAAGGCGACAGCAACAAACTCCCTCGTTCTATCGGTCTTTCTATCGCAGAACACCCTAACACAACACAGTTTAACCCAATGTTCATCTATGGACCATCGGGCTGTGGAAAGACTCACCTTGTGAATGCTATCGGATTAAAGCAAAGCAGCTTTATCCACAAAAGCGTGTGTTATACGTGTCTGCACGTCTGTTCCAAGTACAGTACACCGATTCTGTACGACAGAATACTACCAACGATTTTATCAACTTCTATCAGACAATTGATATTCTCATTGTTGATGATATCCAGGAATGGGTTACTGCAACAAAGACACAGGATACCTTCTTCCATATTTTCAACCACCTTTTCCGTAACGGAAAACGTATCATCTTAGCGAGCGACCGCCCACCAGTAGATCTAAAGGGTATGAACGACCGCTTGCTGACTCGTTTCTCTTGCGGTTTGATTGCAGAGTTGGAAAAGCCAAACGTACAGCTTTGTGTGGATATTCTCCATAGCAAGATTAAGCGTGACGGTCTTAACATTCCAGAGGATGTAGTGCGCTTCATCGCCGAAACTGCTAATGGCAGCGTACGTGATCTTCAAGGTGTTATCAACTCACTTCCTCGCTTACAGTGTCGTTTACAATAGTAATATTGATATGCGCTTGGCTGAGCGTGTTATCAAACGTGCAGTGAAAATTGACGACGAACCGCTGACAATTGACGATATCATGGACAAGGTTTGCTCACATTATAATGTTACGATGTCGGCAGTCAACTCTCGTTCTCGCAAGAAAGACATTGTGATGGCACGCCAAGTGAGCATGTATATGGCACAGAAATATACGAAGATGCCTGCAAGTCGTATCGGAAAGTTGGTGGGTAATCGTGACCACAGCACCGTAATCCACAGTTGCTCTAAGATTGAAGACCGACTGAAAGTTGACAAAGGATTCCATGCTGAAATCGCAAGTATTGAAAAACTCTTTTTAAGTTAAAAAGCATAAGGTATTAGTTTGAAAGTCTGTCGCATGGTCGTGGCAGGCTTTTTTAATTGACTTAAACCTTACTCCCTCACCTGAAAATAACCTTCCCCTCGCTCTGAAAAATCATTACAAACTAAGTAAATAAATCCCCTCAGAAGTCCTAAAAGGTACTTAAAAAAACACGTCGTTGTAACTCTCAGAGCATCAAACACTTGCATAAGAGTGTTTTAAAGGGTGCTTACTTCGAGTTCAAAAGGGCGTTAGTTAGTACCCAAAAGGGCATCTTTTGCAAGCCAATTGGGCATCTTTTCGAAGCCAAAAGAGCATCTTTTAAAAAAGAGGATGTGAAAAATAATTACATTCGTTGTAAGGGGTGGTTTTTGGAGATGGTTGAGGATACCCATTTAAAATTGTTCATTTTTGGGTAGGACTGTTTGGCATTAAACGTAATAAAAAGTGACTATACATAGTTTTAAAACAAAAATGACGCCAGTTCGGGATAAGAAAGTTCTCTAAAAAGTTGGTAATCTCGCTATTATTTTGTAACTTTATAGTTGAAAATCAATCACTTACAAAACATATATAGCGATGATTACCACAGACAAAGTTACAGAAATATTTTGTATATTGGATGAGTTCTGCAAGAATTTAGATGCCGAGTTAACTAAAAACCTACACATTGCCCCCATAGACGAGGGATATAAGCGCATGCGAAACCGTAAAGGGCAGATGTCCAAGAGCGAAATCATGACCATCCTGTTGTGCTATCATTTTGGCTCTTTCCGCAACTTCAAGCACTATTACCTCTTCTTCATCAAGGAGCATCTGGCAAGCTACTTCCCTAAGGCCGTGTCCTACACGCGTTTCGTGGAACTCATGCCTCGCGTGTTCTTCGAACTGATGGCCTTCATGCGCATCCAAGGTTTTGGAAAGTGCACGGGCATTAGTTTCGTGGACAGCACGATGATTCCCGTATGCCACAATATGAGAAGGAATTTCAACAAGGTGTTTGATGGACTTGCTAAGAACGGAAAGGGAACAATGGGGTGGTGTCATGGCTTCAAGCTTCATCTGCTGTGCTACGAGATGGGCGATGTACTCACGTTCTGCCTAACTCCCGCAAACGTGGACGACAGGGCCCCTAGGGTGTGGCAGGTCTTCACCAAGGTGCTCTACGGCAAAGTATTTGCCGATAAGGGCTACATCAAGCAAGAGTTCTTTGAGAACCTCTTCAACCAAGGCATCCATCTCGTTCACGGGCTCAAATCAAACATGAAAAACAAGCTTATGCCCTTGTGGGACAAGATGATGCTGCGCAAGCGATATATAATAGAATGCATCAACGAACTGCTCAAGAACAAGGCCAACCTTGTCCATTCACGCCATCGCTCCGTACATAACTTTCTCATGAATCTCTGTGCGGCATTGGCTGCATACTATTTCTTCGAGAATAAGCCCGAGGCACTTCCCGTGCGCATTGAAAAGACTAGGCAATAGGAACTTTTCTAAGCAAATCCTTATCCCGAACTGGCGTAACAACTACGAAAGACATCAAGCATACCACCCCCTCTCCCCTTTGGAGAGGGGCAGAGGGGTGAGGCTTTTTCCCTACTTCTAGGTATTGCACTATTCCTTACAACATCCTACCTTTGCATTAACAAATCAAAGGCGAGCTCTAGAATCATTGATAAGGTCACAAAAAGCCCTATGGGGCGTGCTGTGACTATATCGAAGATTTACAGAACATGCCTGAATTTAAAACAATTTAAAATGATAAAGAAAAGAACCGTAAAACAGATTTTATGTAAATCGGCGTTTGTTTTCGCCGCTACGTTCGTTCTTTCGCTGCCCACTTACGCAAGGCACGAGAACGAAGTGAAAGTTAATACCGAAGCCAACATTAAGGGACGCGTTGTGGATAGTAAAACACAACATCCTCTTTCGCACGCGAGCGTGCAGGTTTTGGGTACAGTTATCACTACCACCACCGATGCCGATGGCCATTTTATGCTGCGAAATCTGCCTGTGGGAAAGGTGATTGTGGAAGTGCGCTCGGCTGGTTATAGGGCTTACAAACACGAGGTGACAACGCAAAAAAATAATACCCATGAGCTGAATGTGATGCTCAAACCCGACGAAATTGCGCTCGACGAGGTTGTTGTGTCGGCCAATCGTAGTCAAACACTTAGACGTGAGTCGCCTGTGGTTGTGAATGTTCTGGACACGAAGTTGCTCGAGTCTACCCATTCTACAACCTTGGTGCAGGGTTTAAACTTCCAACCGGGCGTGCGAACCGAAGATAATTGCACCAATTGCGGATTCTCGCAGGTGCGCATCAATGGGCTTGATGGTCATTATTCGCAAATATTAATCGACTCGCGACCCGTTTTCACGGCCCTTCAAGGTGTTTATGGACTCGAACAGATACCCTCTAACATGGTGCAACGTGTTGAAATTGTTCGCGGTGGTGGCTCGGCGCTCTTCGGTGCTTCGGCCATTGGTGGCACCATCAATATCATTACCAAAGAACCTAGCGAAAATTCGGCCGATGTGGCGCACACTATCACAGGCGCAACAAATGGCTCTACTGCTTTCGACAACAACACCACGGGCAACCTATCGGTTGTTACAACCAATAATAGAGCTGGGTTTTATCTCTATGGACAAAGCCGACACCGCGCTGCTTACGACCGCGATGGCGATGGTTACACCGACCTTCCCACGCTAGATAATAAAACTGTGGGGCTTAGCTCTTTCTTCCGACTCACCGATTACTCCAAAATAACCCTTAAATACCATGGCTTGAAGGAGTATAGACGTGGCGGAAACAAACTTTACTTGCCTGCTCACGAGGCCAATATTGCCGAACAAATCGAACATACCATCAACGGCGGAAGTTTGGGCTACGACCTCTTTAGCCTTAATGGTAAGGGACATTTCAGTGCTTATGCCTCGTTTCAAAACGTTGACCGTAAGAGTTATTACGGAGGACTGGGCGAACTGGCCACCGCTGCCGATGGACTTAAGGCCTTGAACGAAGCCTATAAACTGGGACTTAACCTCGATATGAGCGAAGACGATGCCGCCACGCTGCCCGCCAACCAACAACAAACGCTGGCCGATGCGCAAGCCTACGACAAAGCACAACGAGCCTATAACCTTACGCATAACATCAATTACATAGCTGGTGCGCAATATGTGCACAATTTCGACCGTCTGTGGTTCATGCCTTCGAGTCTTGTTGTGGGGGCCGAATATAGCTACGACCGCATTAAAGACCACTCTGGGCTACAACAGCGTGATGGAACAGCGCGTGAATATTGGTAGCTTCTTTGCTCAAAACGAATGGAAAAACAACCATTGGGGCTTGCTTCTGGGCGGACGACTAGACAAACACAACCTTATCTCGCATCTTATCTTTAGTCCGCGCGTTAATCTGCGCTACAATCCCACGCCCAACACCAATTTCCGACTTACTTACGCTGGCGGATTTAGAGCCCCACAGGCTTTTGATGAAGACCTTCATACGCGTATTGCTGATGGCGACCGTGTGAAAATTGCGTTGGCTAAGGATTTGAAAGAGGAACGTTCGCACAGCTTTAGTGCATCGGCCGACCTCTATAAAAGTTTTGGAACAGTACAAACCAACGTTCTTATTGAGGGCTTTTACACACGCCTTAACAACATGTTTGCTACACGCAAACTGGCTGATGATGTGATTATTGATGGCGCACGTGTTGAAGAACGCTTCAATTCTAACGGTGCAACGGTGTATGGAATTAACCTCGAGGGCAAGGCTTCGCTCTCGTCGGGCGCAATTGCAAGCTGGTTTTTACTTGGCAAAGCAGCCGTTATCGCACGCCCGAAGAATGGGACGACGATGCTGCTCCCGAGTTTAAAACCACTAAACGTCTGCTGCGAACGCCCAACACCTACGGATATTTCACCCTCACTGTGCATCCCACCATCGATTTTGCCCTATCGTTATCGGGCGTTTACACGGGTAGAATGTATGTTGGCCACCCCAAAGGGGGGAGCGAGCGCACCAACGACTTTGCTATCATTGAGCACACTCCCGCGTTTCTCACGCTTAACCTGAAGCTTGCCTATAATTTCTACATAACTAAGCAGGTGAAATTGGAGGCTAGTGCGGGGGTGCAAAACATGCTCGATGCTTACCAAAAGGATTTGGATAAAGGGGCTTCGCGTGCCTCCGACTATGTTTACGGACCTACTCAACCCCGCAGTTTGTTTCTTGGGGTGAAGTTTTCGTACTAGGTATTATGTCTTTTTTACCCAAAAACAGTGGGTAGAGTTGTTTTGATTTTGTGTATTGCTGGACACATTGCCGATGTTGTTATTGAAAATGTGGTGCACTACGCTCAAACAATATCATAGGCAAGATGCCGACAAGCCAACAAAAGATGAACTGGATGAAATGTAAGCAACATCAATTGTGTGATTAGTGGTCTTACAATTGATTTGGGTTTAAAAAGCTGGGTGTAATGATTGAAAGCTACGGTAAATAGACTTTACAAAACGCATTTCAGTACTACACCACTTCTAGAAAGGCAAAAACGCCTGTAGGCGATGCCAGTGGCACAATGAGCGACGGAGATGAAGCGTACAGATTCCTGATAAGTTTTGGGGTAAATGCTTTGGGCATAAAATCTCTAATAAAACTGGCAAATAACCTCCGTTTCTCCACGCACCGCGGTGCCTCTGTGACTTCCATTGCCTTGTATGCAATAAGCCTCTGTACACTCCTTTTCTCTGTGTGACATTCCGTCAGAGTTCAAAATTTAGGCGGACAGCCTTATGATTCCAAGTTTCAGAAGACCCAACAAAATGAGTAATTGCACAATGAAAACCTATGATTTCCATTATTCTGTTCACGAAGTGGACGGAAAAAGAATTTGAGTTAATCGAATGTTCTACATGGCCTCGCCTAAATGTTCAAGTCATACACACCACACCCGAACGCTTTGAGGAGGACCTGAAAATCATTAAAAGCCGTTCGCTCTGTGGTTATTCTCCCCATGATAAAACCTTTATTCTCAAGCATGCAGGTGGTGAGGGCAACGGTGAATTGAAGCAAAGTAATATCGATGAGATTTTCGACGGCATGAAGGAGATTATGAATGCTGCGGTGAAGTGGTGGATGGTAAATAAAAACACTTAACACAACACACAACAAGTAGCCCCTCCCTTGCCCCTCCCCCAAAGGGAGGGAGTAGAATGCGCGATATCCCTGTGAGCAGGAAAGAGAAGATGTTTGTTATAATCGCTAATCGGGCATTAAAGAAGAATACAATGGATGATGAGTAAAATTATTTATCGTTTTTTTAATAAAGATACAAAAAAATAAATGTACCTTTACGGCGAATAACTATTAAACCTTTATTGACATGAAAAAAATCTTTTTACTTTTCATCCCTTGTACTGCGTACAACGTTCTGTTTTGGGGATTCCAATGAATCTTGGTTGTGGAGAAAAAAACGTAATATGAATACTGGAAAAAAACAAGATTAAAATCAACAGCTGTATACGGAAGAACTATTTTTTTGGAAAGAAACTAAATAAAAGATTAATAATGAGATTTTTGTGCTATATTGATACTTTTCTGTGATTTCAATTCTAAATAGTTTAGAATTGAAATCACAAACTGTTGTAAAAATTTTTAAGCAATGGTTGTAAGGTAGAGAGAAGTTTATTTCTAAACGATCGGGGTGTATAATAAACGAGGTAGATTGGTTAAATTGTCCGCAGATGATATCAAATATCAAAAGATATTTTTAGATCAATCTTATAGCCTGATTGATTATGGAATAATTCTAAAATATCCCGAGGTCATATATAAAGATGCGTGTATTATTGCTGATATTTTTGTCAAGTTATGACCCAAGCGAAATCTTATCGTTTACAAAGCCTATAGGGGAGCGAAAAAAGATTTCTATACAAGATATCAATAAGTATTACACGTATCTTGATGCCAGTGTTGACTATGTATTTAGTATTAACATTATAGTCAAGGATAGTCTTATTACCCAATATAGTTATACTTACAAGCCCAATATGTCTGACATCATTATTTCATATACATGTGTATTTATTTATGATAAAAAAATAATCGAATAGTAAAATTAAAAATATATATAGTCGACACTATGAAACAAAAGAAATTATATATGAAAACAAATAACACACGTTTTTTTACTTTCATCCCTTGTAATGTGTACATTATTTTTGCGTCTCTATCTTAGGGCTTTTACTCTTGTTCTATTGTACCTACATTGTCTAAATTTCCAGTGTCAGACATTCGTTTAGGAGTCAATAAAACAGATGTAAAAAAACAATGTGGTTTTCCATTTAGGTCTGATGTTTTTACAAGAAACCATAAGAGAATAGACATTTTGTATTATAAGGAACCTGCTCGTGTCGAATGTGAAAGATTCATTATAACAACGGCATTAACATTTGAAAATGATTCGTTAGTTTCTATTATACAGAGTGACAAACTAATATCTGGGCTCGACTCTCTGTAGATTCTCTTCGAAGGAGATAAGAACATTTATAAGGACGGTATGTAAAAATGTAAGTTCCATTTTGATAATCATACTGTTTGAAACAAGTCTTTAAGAATGACCATTTCTGTACTCGCTTTTGAGTATAGAAATGGTTTTGTGCCAATGGTAGCTGCTCGCCCCCAAACCTTTCGATGGTTTTTAGTATAGATGATTAAGCTACACCTACACGTGGGATTGCAGTTCTATGTTGAACTTGCGGAAAATATATAATATAAAATTTGTAAACATAAAATAACGATATGTCAAACAAAGTCGCTATATTTGTAGTTCGGCACTTCAAAACAAACTTTCCTGTCACTGCTGTCATCATTTGTGGATGTTTAACTTGTTGATTTACAATGAACTCTATGCAAATGTTAAAAATGACAGCAAATGAAAATAAAAGTAAGTTGTGAGGATATTAATAGCGCATTATAACTGAAGACTGATAAGTTTATGGCTGTAAAGACATTATATAAGACGATAAATACAAACGGAGAATATAGCTGTGGTGATATAGGTGTCACTACGGAGGAATGGCTTGATTTATTAAATGATGAGAAGTCAAAGCCATATCATGAGGCTTTGCTGTGTTTTCTACGTCAAAAAGAACATAAGGCAACTTGTACAAAGGTTTCCCAAGTATATGGGAAGCCTGCTGAGCATTATAACAGTAAGGTGTATAACTTCTCTAAGTGGGTACAAAAACGCTTGAATAGATTTAGCGTAAAAGACGCAGACGGTAAAGATACTTACTGGTGCATTACGATGCAAAAAGGTTGGAACACAAAGCAAGGCTTCCAATGGCAGTTGCGTGATGAGCTTGTAGAAGCCCTTAGAATCTATTTGATGAAAACGCTTATAGATGTCCTCCGCAATGGAAAACCTTTTAAGGGTTATTATGAAGAATATAAGTGGGACTTACTTGATAGATCAGAAGGGAAAGATGTTCTTGCTGTCTTCGATGGTCTTAGAGGAGAGAATGTTATAGATAATCCTCGCACTGACACAGTTATAAAGTATTTGGTAGACAATAAAGCCGACAAGACAAGAGTTTGCTGTCAACATCTGATTGACGAGTCTGTTCCTTTAAACGACCGATTAGCAGCGTTTAAGTCAGAGATGAAAGACTTATGTCCAAGTAAATGGAAGAATACTGCAAATGATGAGCGTACAGCTTCAGCCTTGCTTACCTGTGTTTATCCAGAGACTTATACCTTCTATAAGGATGAAATCTATAAGAATATTTGTGACTACTTCGGTTATACTTTTCGAAAGCCAGGAAAGAAATATGAGCACTTTATGGAACTTGTCAATGGTTTTGTAAAGAGCTATGGAGAGGAAATACAGCAGATAATGCTGAATGAAATCAAAGGATTTAAGAATAAACCGTTCAACCTTGCGGTGCAGACTTTATTCTGGTGTATGAAAGATTACATGAAAGAGAAATTGGAAAAGAAGATGACTACAGAGACAAATAATAGTTCAAAAGGAACATGGTATGATGATGTTGTCCGTACATGGGAGCGACGTAAGAATGTAGTATTATATGGTGCGCCGGGTACTGGTAAGACTTATGACGTACCAGAGCTTGCTGTTCGCCTTTGTGATCCAGCGTTTATGGCTGCAGAACCGAGTAGGGAGGAGATTGTAAGCAGATACAATCAGCTTAAAACGGAAAAGCGTATTGCCTTTACTACCTTCCATCAGTCCTTAGACTATGAGGATTGGATAGAGGGCTTACGCCCTGTTGTCAACGAGAATAGTCAAGTAACCTATGAGATAGAAAGCGGAATCTTCAAGAAGTTGTGTGAAGAGGCAGAACGCCCTGTAGTTAAGGACAAGCAGGTGGGTATCTCTGATAATGCTGTTGTTTGGAAGGTTTCGCTTGCAGGAACGGGAGATAATGATGTTCGTCGTGAGTGTATGGAGAATAGCCATATCCGTATCGGTTGGGACGGTTATGGTCCTGTTATCTCAGATGAGACCGACTGGAGTGTTTATAATGGTGAAGGAAAGCAGATATTAGATGCTTATATCAATAAGATGAAGATAGGCGATATCGTTATGTCGTGTTATTCAAGTCAGACGATTGATGCCATTGGAGTTGTTGTTGGTGAATATGAGTTTGAGGATAAGTTCCCTAACTATAAACGTGTTAGACGTGTTAACTGGCTTGTAAAGAACATCAATGAGAACATTGTAGAGATGAATGATGGTAAGACAATGACCTTAGGAACGGTCTATCGTCTTAATTCTATCACACTCGACAATGTAAAGTCAATTCTTGAGAAGTACAATACTTCTTCTAAGATGGAGGAGAACGACAAAGCCTACGTGATGGTTATTGATGAGTTGAACCGTGGAAATGTGTCGAAGGTGTTTGGCGAACTGATAACACTGCTCGAAGCAGACAAGCGTAAGGGACGTATCAATGCTGAGAGTGTGGTGCTGCCTTACTCTAAGAAAGCTTTTCATATTCCAAACAATGTCTATCTGATTGCAACCATGAATACTGCTGACCGCTCTTTAGGTTCGCTTGATTATGCTATCAGACGACGTTTTGCCTTCATAGCAGAGAAGCCATTTGGCTTAGAAGTAGAAGGGTTTGATGAGGATTTGTTTGAGAAGGTTAGTCGTCTGTTTGTTAAGAACTTTGATGATTATAAAGAGAGTGGTTGGGACCAGACGATGAAGCTCGAATCAGCAGATACCTTGTCTGAAGAATATAAGCCAGAAGATGTTTGGATTGGTCATAGTTACTTCTTAATGCAGGATGAGGAGGGTGAAGATAACACGAGCAATCGTCTTCTCTATGAGATTATCCCACTTTAGAGGAGTATGTTCGTGATGGTGTACTGACAGCAGAGGCACAAGACATTATTGACGAACTATATAAGCAAGCAACTGAGTAATGAGAGTAGTGCAACTTCAAGAACAGTTGTTGGAGAATACTTATCTTCAAGAAACTGAGTGTGAGGCTATCATCCCTTATATGGATGATGGCTCAGAAGTTGTGCGTTGGGTTAAAGAGGGCGTGAGGAGAATGAACTCTGTCTTAAGCTATCTCGTGAAGCGGATAGCATCTGTGCCACTGGCTCTTATTTCGTTGGGGTAGACTGGATTAAGGAAGAGGAATTAGCTGTGCAAGTCAGTCCTAAGATGAATGACGGCTTTGAGATAGACTATGTTCGTATGTTAAACGAGGCATTGGCAGAACCCGATAACATGGAGCATCTGAAAGACTTACTCACCATTCGTTTTGATAAACCTTCTATCCGTATCAGTCAGCAGCAAGACTTGTTGAGTATCTTCTTGATTACAGAGTATCTGAATATTCTTCAGCGTATCGTAAGAAAGGGGTTGAAGAAGAGTTACTATAGGGTTGAAGAAAATCTAAACAATAAGGTTAAAGGACATATCCTTGTCAGTAGAACGATTCAACGAAACCTTGCGAAGGGACGTATTACAGACAATGTCTGTCGTTACCAGGTATATGACATTGACTCACCAGAGAACAGAATACTAAAGAAGGCACTTGCTTTTTGTAAGAAACAGTTGGAGGTTTATAAGCATGCACTTGACACAAAGGCTTTGGAAAAGAAGTTAAGATACGTGCAGCCTTCTTTCGTGCGGGTGGGCGATGAGATAAGTGTTAAGGCAATGAAGACGTTTAAGGGGAAATCCTGTTTTCAAAGAATACTTCACGGCTCTTGAGTATGCGCAACTACTGTTAAGGCGTTTCAGTTATGACATTACCCTTGCTGGTAAGAAAGAGATAGACACGCCTCCCTTCTGGATTGATATGAGTAAGCTCTTTGAGTTATATGTCTTTGGTAAGCTTAAGAAGATATTTACAGGGAAAAGAGAGATTCAATATCATGTGAAAGCTCATTATCAAGAACTTGACTATCTTCTGAAACCGACAGAGTGGGCTGAACCTTACGTTATTGATGCGAAATATAAACCACGTTATAAGCAGGGTGGTGGTATCACGATGGACGATGCAAGGGAGGTCAGTGGTTATGCCCGATTAAGCAAAGTCTATAAAAAGTTAGGCTTGAATGAAGAGACAGCACTGCCTATTAAGTGCCTCATTATCTATCCCGACCAAGATCAGGAAGAACGATTTACCTTTTACAAGAACGGAAGAACCAGCATTCGAAAAGGTTTCTAATTATGTACGTTTCTACAAATTAGGAATTAGGTTGCCTGTTATTTCTGTGTGAATCATTATTAACTCAATCGTTTTTTCTTTTATTTTCGTCCTTTTTTTAGCTCTTTATTGTTTTATAATGTTATTTCTTACTTTATATTTTTTTCTATAAAGTAGTGCTTCTCTATTGTCTTTTTATTAGTTGTTATATATCTGATAACAAGGTGATTATAATTTGTATTGAGGTTTAAAAAGGCTATTGAAAGACTTATATTGATTTATATTATAGCTGTAGGAAGTTTGTATTCGCTTTTAGTTTCGCTTTTTTTCTTCGTAATATTGTAGTTGAAAAGGAAAGATAAGAAACCTAAATCTTTGTTGATAAGAGAAAGGGACTTCGAGTTGTATTACGAAATAAATCTGATTTTTAATAACCTTTTAATATATAAGTTTATGGGATTAAAAAAACATTTACAAAATCTATTTTTATGTTGCGCTTTATTCGTTGTTGGCGCATTGTCTGCAAAAGCTGCTGATCGCTTAGTAATCGTCGGTGATGCTACATGGGGTGGTTGGAATCTTGGTCAATCTACCGTTATGCAGAAGTCTGATGATAACGCTGATGTCTTCAAGGCAACCGTTCATTTGGATGCAAACAAGGAGTTTAAGTTCTTGACAGAGCTTGATTGGGGTAAGTTGGAGTATCGTGCTGGTGCAAGTTCTGTTACCTTACAGTCGGGTGTTGAGGCTCCATTGGTGAGCAGCGAAGATGAGCCTACCGATGGTAAGTTCTTTGTTTCTGAGTCTGCCAACTATGATATCGTTTGTAACTTGGCTACGAAAAAAGTGGTTGTTACTAAGGCTGCTTATCAGACAACAGCTTTGAAGCACACTGCTTTGTGGATGATTGGTAGTGCTACAAAGGGCGGTTGGAGTATCGGTGAAGGTACGATTATGAAGGCAGATGCGACTAATCCTGCTAAGTTCTCAGTACGTACAGAGTTGAAGGCTGGTGAGTTGAAGTTCGGTACGAATGTCTATGCTGGCTTCGATCAGAAGTTTTATCAGCGCGACTTGTCAGACGAGGGTAAGATTGTCTTCGGTGGGGATGATACCAAATGGAACTTCACAGAGGAGGCTACATACGACGTTACCGTTGATGTTGCTGCGATGACAGTGTCATTTACTAAGGTTGATCCAACAGCGATTAGCACTGTAGAGCCAGCAAACAATGCACCTGCAGTTTACTACACATTGAGCGGTGTGAAGGTTGAGAAGCCTGTTGCTGGTGTTTATGTAAAGTGTCAGGGTGGTAAGTCTGTGAAGGTTGTAGTGAAATAAACCTTGTTTCTTACTATAATGGGGGTGAGAGAATAAGCCCCTTTGTATAATAAAACTTCTTACATTCGGTTATAAATAAAGCCATATCGACATCTCCCTACGGAGATGAAGATATGGCATTTTGATTTGTAGAAAAGGTTTGTTATATTTTATGCGTACGGTAAATTAAGTAATCACCATCCGCTTGGATTGTAAATTCATTCGATAAGGCTTCGTTCAGTGTTCCCTGCCATAGCTCGCTAAATGGATAGATATCCCATTTCAGTCCGTTACTACTCAGCTCTTTGCAGGTTGCATTGAAGATGCTGACTTGCTGTCCAGGGAATGAATCAAAGCGCATTGTACCCGATGCTGCAACAAAATATCCATAGTCGGTTACCATCACTGGGTCGATAGCCAACTGACGATAGTAATAGAGCATGAGAGAGATGTTGCCTAATGTGTGATCCTCACGCTTTCCCGTTGCTCCGAGGTAGCAGAAGTGGGGACGAGTATGGGTAGATGCATCCATCTTTAGATGTGAACGAGCAAAGAGGGTAGCCTTGGTGAGGTCGTTAAACTCCTGCTCCGAAATCGGATGATAGATGTGTGCATAGCGTTGTTTCAACTCTTCAGAGAGCGAGTCACCATCACCCACCACTGCCGTTGGCTCTATGTCATATTCCAATAAATCTTCCAAAGCACCGTCACAAACTATCAGATTCTCTGCAGTGCGTAGGATGTGAAGGGGTAGGAGGTGGGTAGGGAAGTCGCCCGCAGCAAGGATGACGGTACTAAAGCCTCCCCCGAAGACCTCCCCTAACCCCTCCAAAGGAGGGGAAAGCCTAACGGGATGCTCGTTGGTAATGTGTTGGTGTTGTCCGTCCTTATTATTCTCTTTGTTATTGATAATCATTTATCTTGCTATTCTTATTCTAATCTTTCTCCCTTTCGAGATACTTTATATGGTATCATTCCTTTCGATAACTTCTTCTTCAGCCTATGAACCTATTTTTGGAGAACTCTGAAGGAACCTTTATCCCTGTTAGGGCATCCCCCTCCTTTGGAGGGGTTAGGGGAGGTCTTTGTGTGAGGCTCCTCCTCCACTTAAAATACCCAGCCACAGCGATAACGGCATAGAAGGCATAGAGTCCTGCGGTGAAAGGAATCCCTTTATATACATAAAGTCCTGCCAATTCGATGTCGACAACAATCCATATCCACCACTGTTCGATGTATTTCTTTGCCAACGCCCACAGTCCGATGAAGCTGAGTGCATTACCGAAGCTATCTAATACCGGTACGGTAGAGTTTGTGAACTTGATGAGGAGGATATAGAGTGCAGCCCAGAGAAGGAGGAAGACAAGCAGTGAAGGGAGTATCAACCGACGAGGATAGCGCGTGATAGGAATCTCCTCCGCCCCTTTCTTCCTTCCGAACTTCCAATACAAGAAGCCATAGACAGCAGCCAATGTATAGTATATCTGCATTCCAAAGTCCGCATATAGTCCTGCCTCGTAATAGACAAACATATAGATGACAGGCATAATAATACCCCGTCAACCAAAAGCCATATACTCGCTTTGTATTCCTGATAGATGTAAATTAGGCCGACGATGCAGCCCAGCATGTCTAATGTCATGATAACAACAGCCTCACTTTCCCCAGCCCCCTCCGAATGGAGAGGGGAGTAGATAGCGAGTTTCCCTACTTGTTGATTATATTTTTATATGTTCTTTTGTTGCATATAAGTTTTTGCAAACATCACATTCTCCCCTTCTCTCCGAATAGAGAGGGGAGTAGATAGCGAGTTCCCCTACTTATTGATTATATTTCATTCACTTTATTTGTTCTATTGTCGTATATAAGTTTTTAGCAAATATCACATTTTCACTCCCCTCTCCATTCGGAGAGGGGCTGGGAGTGAGGCTAAAACTTCACCGCCACACTTCCCATCATATTAAACCCCTGCCATTGGGATAAAAACCAATCTGCGTATAACGGTTCTCGTTAGGATGACCGTCGTGATCGAGGATGGAACTATACACCCATCCGCTGGCAGCATAATGGCGATTGAAGATATTGTTGAGGTTCACACCGAAGACAGCTTCCTTCAAACCAGCAATGTGTTTGCTTGGACGAAGGGTATAGCTGAGGTTGATATTCGTCTGTGAATAGCATGGCAACGAACGTGTCATGTTCTCGGTATTGTCAAGATACTGACGACTGACGAAGTTTGTATGCCATACTGCCTCAAAGCCTTTGTAATGGAGATTGAGCATACCATTGAGGATAGCTGATGGTGAGAATGCCAAAGTGGAGTGGTTGTAATGAATCTTACGGAAAGAAGCCTCCCAGTCTACACTTGCCATCTCGTCAAAATCCTTGATGATGTTACGGCTCAGGGCAGCATTACCTTCAACGGTCAACCATGACAATGGGCTCCAGCCTGCCTCCAACTCAGCACCCATACGATAGCTGTCCTTGATGTTTGTTGTCAGGTTCGCACCGATATCACTCTGCGCACCAGTCTGTACAAACTGGTTGTTATAGTTCATATAATAGAGGTTCACCCCCTGCTCTCCAGTTGCGACCATTGTATTGATAGCCCATTTCGATATCCACCATACGCTCTGGCGATGGTGCAGGATAACTACCGTTATTGGTGAAGTTATTACGTTCTGGCTCACGACTGGCATGCGCAATAGATGCGTAAGCCTTGTGACCACCACGATAATAGCTGATACCCGCCTTCGGATTGACGAAGTCATAACGCTCGTTGATGTCTAAGAGCTGGTTCTGATAGCCACTTCCGACCTTATAGAAACGGTCGTTCTGACCATCGGTCATATACTCCACATGACGGATCTGCAGGTCCATAAACACGTTCCAATAGTCTGCAAAGTTGTATTTTGCCTTAAAGAATCCGCTGTAATCATACTTATGTGCCTTAGAGTCATAATACTTATAATCATTGCCACCAGCACGATACTTCGCATCTGCCTCCTCATTCTTTATATAAGTAAGGTAGCCAAAATGACTACCACGGAACAGCTGCAGGTTCAGTCCGCCTGTTACATCCCAATTCTCGTCCTTGTAATTGCTGGTGTAAACAATGCCGTAGGTGTGCTGTGACAAACCTTTCAAGCGTACGAAGTCTGACTTCTTGATAAACTTTCCATTGCTATCGGTGAATGCCAAACCGAACTTCGCAAACTTTGTGTTATGCTTAAATTCGCTGTAATAGCCGTAACCGTAGGTGTAATGCAGGGTTACGTTATGACTCCAATGATTGGATGGGTGGAAAGCAAACGACAAGAGGTTATGATTCTGATAGAAATTATCTGTCGTCTTGTTCCAGAATGAGCCGTCACGCATCGTGTAACGTGCTGTCTCGTAGTTGCCGTTTGCATCCTTTACGAAGGCTCCGTTAGCATCGGCCTGCAGGTATTCATAGAGTTGGTTGAACTTTCCTAAACCTCTTTCATACATATCTTTATAGGTCGTAATACCTGTCTTAGCACCGTATGTACCATCCATCAGACTCAAGTCATTACTACCCGTAACAACACCGTTCCATGCCTGTCCAGTCTTCTCGAAGTTGCCGATGTTCTTATAGCTGATGCGGAAGTTATCGCCCAACCATGTTAGTCCAGCATAGTAAGAACCCGAACGCCCACTTGTTCCGTTGACATATCCGTCTGTTGCGGTCTCATGATAGGCTCCATCGAAGACAAGATGATTAAAGAGCAGACCAGTAGAGAACTTCAAACCAGCGTTATACGTATTGTATGAACCGTACGAACCACTCACCTCAACACTCGGCTTCGTGCTCGGTGCACTCGTTGCCAACGACACCGAACCACCGAAAGCACCGTCGCCATTGGTTGAAGTACCGATACCACGCTGTATCTGTACACTATTCATCAGCGATGCGTAAGAGTTCATATTTGCCCAAAAGACCGTCTGGTCCTCAGGCGAATTGAGTGCAACACCGTCTAAGGTGATGTTGATTCTACTGCCCGCAGCACCACGGATGCGCATTGCTGCCGTACCCGTTCCGAGTCCGTTCTCACCCCAAGCCAATACGCCCGGTGTCTGTGAGAGGAGGAAAGGTAGTTCACGTCCACTCTTTGAGAATGCCTCAAGTTCTGTCTTTTTGATATTAGAAACAGCGTATGGTGCACTCTTTGGCGCACGTACACCAGCCACAACGACCTCATCAAGATGCTGTTGTCTCAGTGTGTCCGTCACTGTTTGTGCCTTTATAGCTGCCACGCACGTCAGTGCAGCAGTAAACAGGATAATTCTTTTCATATCCCAGATTGATGATTTAAGAAAATGTATAAAGGGGGAATCTTCCTACGACGGCATTACCCGTATCAGGTCAATGGGTATAATCTCAGCAAGCCCAAACAGGCAAGCACCCCTTAGTTTCCATTCTGAAAACCGATGCAAAAGTAATACTTTCTTATCAAACTGCCAAAAGTAATCTGTACAAATATCGTATGCGTGTGTTTATATTCGTGTTTTTCTATATCTGGAGTGATAACTCTTCTCTGACATGAGAAACTATTACACTTCTCACAATATAAGTTTTGTTTTGATTTGCTGTCACTTTTAACATTTCAAGTAACTTCCTTGTAAACCAACGAGTTATCTTGTGCTTTTAAGTGATAGTAGTGACAGCAAAATTGAAATACGCAAAAAGGAAAGAAGATTAGATGTAATTAAAACCATTGATTCTCTTATTTCATAGCTAACATTAGTATTAAGCTCAATCGTGCAACAAGTTGTTGCGCAATTAGAATACATCTCAGAAGTACTGTCGGTACTCGGTCGTAATAATGCCATGTAGACAGAATAAATCTCCTTCTGTCTCTTTTGTCTTTTTGTCATTCTGTCTTCTTCTCTTTTTCCCCTTTTGTCTTTTAATCATTCTGTCTTCTTTTGTCATTCTGTCTTGTAAAGAAAATTCTAATATTGAAAATTAAAAGGGCATAAATTGGCTTTCAATTAACGCCCTTTTGGCTTTCAAAAGATGCCCTTTAAGCCTCTTACTAACGCCCTTTTGAAGTCCAATTAAGCACCTTTTCTGTATCGCCTTTGTAACTAATTGAATTTCTGACTGTTGTAGGCTTGCGCCTTATACGTATTTTCTACCTTTTTTTTAGGTGTTTTCCTTGATTTTGTGTGAATATTTTTCACTAAACACTCCGTATTTTATAGCTTGCAAATGGATAGCGATTTTATGTCGGCAGGAGGATACTAAAAGAGGTTATTGGCTATCTAAGTCATCCGTTTCTCACTATAAAGTGTTATCTTTGTGGGCGAGTATTACTCATGTATGTTTTATCAACGAAAGCATTGTTTTATGGAGAAGAAGGTTTATTTCGCAGGTTCTATCCGTGGCGGTAGGGGGGATGTAGCTGTGTATAAGCGCATTATAGATTATATCAATGCGACGGATACGGTACTGACGGAGCATATCGGATTAGGAAGTTTGAGTGTGACGACACGAACGAAAGAAGATGACGTACATATATATGAGCGTGATACAGAGTGGCTTAGGTCATCCGATGTGCTGATAGCAGAATGTACGAACCCCTCTCATGGCGTTGGTTATGAATTAGCATACGCTGAGGCTCGTAATATCCCTGTCCATATCTTCTATGACAAGAGTAAAGCCAATATCTCCGCAATGCTGAATGGCAACGCCTATTTTAAGGTTTATCCTTATGAGAACGAAGCAGAGATATATCCCGTTTTGGATATAATCTTAGGAAATAAGTAGGGCGGTTTAATAGAGAAAAATCAATATTCGAGGTTGGCTGTATTCTCTCATTCTTGTCAAGATAGGGACGGACACGATTGCTTTTTCTGTTATAAAGCAAAGTGGGTAGTGAGCATCACACTTCTTGGACGAAGCTGGTAGAGGGTGTAGCTTTCGGAAAGATTGCTGTTAGAACGATAGATAAAGGTTTGTATTGAAGACATTATCGACGTTCAAGACGAATTGTATCTTCTTTTTTGTTTTAAAGGTGATACTAAGATTCATAAAGGTGTAATCTTTTTTATCCGTAAAACCACTATTATGCGTGTATTGTAGGTTGGTGTTAAGTATCAGTCTGTCAGGGATAAAAGCCATGGAGAGCGCAGCCTCATTGCTAAAATTGCGAATCATATTTTTATAGTTACCCGACTTTGATTGAGAGATTGCCCATCGACAGTTCTCTGTCAGTCGGATGTTCTTGATAAGATTAAAGGCAAGGTTGGCAGAGACGAAGAAACTATTATACTGATAGTCGGTGATGACAGACTGGCGCAGTATCTTGCTTGTGTTAGTCGAATAATCAGCTGTTGCCCCTATACTCATGTCGTGCCAAGTAATCTCCTTTCGTACATTTGCTGTTATAGAGAAGTTGTTTTGGTGGTTCGGAGCATATTCAGCTTGCAGTAGTGTATGCGCATTCTGGTCTATTGTCGTGCCATAAATCATGTCACTCCATGAGCGACTAACCGCCCCAGAGAGATAGGCAAAGAACTGATGCGGGATATTCTTGTAGTGTATCTTCCCATGTATAGTTGCCGATTTGTTTTCCGATAGATTCATCTTGTAGCGGTTCAGTGTCCTATAGTTGCTCATCAAATAGGCAGTGAACAGACTTCTCCAACTCGTAGGAAACATCCCGTAACTCCCTCCTGCAGAAAGCGTCCAATTGTCTGTTGCTTTCCAAAGCATTGTAAAAGATGGCGAGAAGAGTAGGGTTGTGCGTTTTCCTTTCGTCGTCTCGTTAGCTATCGGTTCGTTATCCACCTTTGTATAGTTGAGCGATAAAGGTAGATTGAACGATAGACGGAACGTATTTGACATATTGTAGGTTGGCTCCTAAGTTGCTTTTCATCTGCAAGTAACCCATGTCTCCGATTGTCGCCATTGTCACAGCTGTATCGTTTAATAGACTTCTCAGTCCAACATATTCAATATCAAACTCTGCGGAAGGCGCAATAGTCCAGTTGTGTTTTCGGATGTTTCTTATCAAAGTGAGACTGTTGTAACTTCCCATGTTTGAGAGTCTCACATCTTGTCTTGCCTGCATATCCCCTTCAATGGTGAGAGCTTGTGGATTTGTCTGTACAAAGTTGGTTGTCTTCAGCTTAAAACCTCCTCCATTGGTTGTACGCTGAATCCATTCTGTTTGATTGTTCAGCCCTAAGTTTCTGTTAAAGGCATGTTGCTGGATACGTGCATTGTTTGACAAAGTTAGTCCATTGTCGTCACTCCAGTTCCCTGCTAAGTCAAATGTGTTTTTAAGATAAGTCTTACTGCCGTTGTTCTCAAAATGCAACTGCATTGTGGCAGCGTTCGTCGTATTACGTGCAGAAATGTCTTCGGTCATCATACGAGTACTTGCATCAGGGAGCAGATAAGTGGTTTGCGAATAGCTACTTTGCCGTTGGATATCGTGCCTGTAAGTTATGTTATACTTTATTTCAGCGGTCTCACTTAGTTTGTTGAGATTGCTGAAACATAGGTTATGCTGATTGTTACGTAGACTCTTACCTATAGGAGATGACCCCGGAAAGATGATGGATGTAAGGCGAGAGGCTCCGATATTACTCCCACCATAGTATGATTTAAACCAATCGACGCTTGAACCGTTATTATCTGTTTCGTAATAGAATACGTGCTGTTGTCTTTGTGCGAAGTACATAAGGGCAGCATTGACTTCTCTCAATAAACCGTTAGAATCGAAGCCTACACCTAAGTCTATGGTCTTTAGCCATCTGCCCTTTGCTTTCTTCTTTAGCCTTAAGTTGATTGCTGCCGATTCAGGTGGTATCTGATCCTGCAATGCCTTGATGTGTTCATGGTTTTCCATCACCTGTACCGTACTGACATCCTCAGCCTTAATACCATTCGTGGCGATGCTATATTTACCCGCAAACATATCCATGTTCTCAATGTAGAAATGGTTGATAGGTACACCTTGATACTTCACCATGCCACCTTCTAACGTGATACCTGGCAGCTGTTTGAGAATATCACCAATGGTTCTGTCCTGTCCTTTCATATAGGCAGAGACCAAGTAGTTCAGTGTGTCCCTACTTCCCCATAGCTTTCTTGCCTTTATCTCCACTTCTTTCAGTGTGATACTCTCGTAGGTGGTGGTGAAGTTAACGGTCTGACTCGTTGGAGTTATTCGCTTTATTTGCCGTTTTATATTGAATCCTGTCAGGCTTAAAAGTTGGTTGTCTTTTGTTGTTGGGTAGCTGATAGAGTATCTACCATCTTCATTGGTCACGCTACTGGCAAGAATGGAAGAATCCTTTTCTTGTATGATTGTAAGAATACAGCCATCCATAGGTTGATGTTTATTATCAACCACACGCCCAGTAATAGTCAGAGAGTCTCCCTGACTGTTCTGAGCCATACTGTTTATAGACAATAAGCCGATAAACGATAGTAAGATAAGCAGGCGTCTTATCATTCTCGTTCCAAAGGATTGTCGAATGTAAAGAGCGTTAGTTTCACAACTTGTCCATTGAAATTAGTCGTAGTGAAGTTGTAGCCATAGCTCTCAAGGTAGCCTGCAGGATCTTTCAGCAATAGCCTCTCTTGCTTTCGAGTGTTCTCACGAGAAGTCTTTACATAGTTCCTGTCAAGGAAATAGATAGGCGTTACTGTCTTAGGCTTTTCTATGCCTGTAACCGTCCAATGATAATCTCCCTCTTTGGTTTCAGCCTCCATAACTAATCCCGGCAGTCCTGTAAACTTCCACGGACCATAGGAAAGCGGAATTTTGGTGGTGAACCATACCTTATAATTTCTTCCACGATAAGAACAGGTTGCAGCTGTACAATCGTAGTCTAAAAGCGTTTTATGCTCGGTTGTAAGTTTCCATTGCATCTTCGGAGTAGCCTCTTGATAAAGGTAAGAGCCAGCTCCGTCCATATTGTAAATTACTGTTGTCTTTCCCTTTGGATAGCCAATATAGGTTTCACCAACATTAGCCACGAGTTTCATAGATGCTCTTGAGCCTCGCTTTCCATTACGTAGAAAGGCTTTAGCCATTCTTAGGTCGGCATTATGCTCACTCTCCACAAAACTCTGGCAAACCTTACGTCCGATGTAAGTATATACTTTCTCAAAGTCAGGATTATTCTGTCCTGATAGGTCATATTTAACGGTTAGGTCATAAGAAACAATCAGCTGCGTTGTGTCGATTGCTGTATGCTTAAAAACATCCTGTTCCTTCATTTCCTGTGCATTTGCGGATACCGACAAGGTTAGCGCAATGAGTAGTAGTTTAATCTTCAAATTCATAGTTATATTATCTATTAGGTAAATCAAAAACGAGTACAAACGTACGAAATCTTTTTGGTAAAAAAAGCAAGTGAATGTCCCTTTAAGTTTAAATTATTTTTTTGGTTCTTCCGTTAAATGCGTGAACGCTTTTCGTATTGCTTTAGTGAAAGAACCAAAGTTACTCGCTAAACAAAAAAAACATTGCTAAGATTGTCAACTATCTATCTTATTCTCATCTTCTGACATTGAAAATCATTTCTTTTTATACTTCGAAAATATGCAGACAAGGGTTTGAAAAAAATCATTACATAATTTCAAAGAAAATATCTATAACTAACGGAAAAAAACATATATATGAATCAAGTTTGTAAACCATAAGGAAATCAATTAGTTATAAAGTGATAAAGTAAAAAGATGCTTAATAGGACTTCAAAAGGGCGTTAGTAAGGCTCTTAAAGGGCACCTTTTGCAAGTTAATTAGGCATCTTTTAAAAAGCCAAAAAGAGCATGTATCGGGTTCGAACTGCATGAAAATAACTTACAAACTTCACATAATAAAAAGAATACATTGTTTGTAGAAAGCAGATAGACATCGCACCTAATTACATTTATCATGTAGTTTATTCACCTTTGTAAAAACCATCTATTTAAGGCTAATCATACCGTGTATACGGATTAATCTCATTCTATTAACCTGTCTACGCATTTAACGGAAGAACCTTATTTTTTTCTCTGTTAATTAACCTACCTTCTCCTTTCGTCATGTTGAAAGCTATATCTTTATTGGATTTAGGTTATAGCTTCCTTTTTATTGTAAAAAGTGATAGAATGATGCTTACTTTGTTAAGGTTGGGTATAATAGTAAATCTTAACAACGTTTGTTAAGAAGTGT
>BNJV01000579.1_pt1 | contig 127418 bp, 155 predicted proteins | sample 8540591 | NCBI WGS metagenome assembly BNJV01 (sample SAMD00202457, study PRJDB9452) | human saliva metagenome | host: Homo sapiens
TTTCAAGGCCCAGGAAGCGATGGCGAGCTGGGTGACGCTCAACGTGGTTCACCAGCCGTCCCATGCCTGAGAAGATCACCGTCACGGTCTGGCAGCCCGAGACCAACGACGACCTCTCGCCCGCGCCCGATGCCTGAGCCGTCCGACATCCCGCGCGGCTGCACTGCCTGGCCATGCCGAAACACCCGCCCTGACGCGGCCTTCAAGCCCGGAGAAGACGGCAAGCGCGGCCCCATCAAGTTCATCGAGGACCAGCGAAGAAGGCACCTTGTACCTACGGGCGACGCCGGTGTACCGCTCCAGCCAAAAGTCGGCCACCAACAGCGTGACCAGTCACCGCCGACATCCCCTACGTGCCCAACAAGCGCTTGGCGGTGTCACGTCAATCCTGCAAGACGCCCCCATCTTCTTCAACACGCGTAGCATCCGGTCGCTGCCCATCGAGACGTCTCAAGATGGAGATGGCGACGTGCTCGACATCTCCTCACGAAGGTCGTATCGAGAAGAACGGCGAGAAGATCGTCGACTTCACCCTGAAGAGCCAGGTGCTGCTGGACGAGGCAGGCTGGGGCCGCATCGTCTGATCATCGGCCGCTCGCTCACGCCGCGTTCCGCGAGGGTTGGGGCCTCGCGGTTCACCGCATCCCGCCTGCCTGCCGCACCGTCGATACCGGCAAGGGCCTACGCTGGCGCAGAAGGTCGGTCGCCTGGCCCGCCTGAGGGTCAGGCAGCATCCGTCCGCATCACCTACTGCGAGCCGCGCATGACGACCGTGGGCAGCCACAGGATACCACACGGTCCCATGACCTGCGACGAACTGAAGATCTGGCCTGCCGGAAGCTTCGGCCGACACATGGTGGATGCAGTCGTTCTGTCACACCGCCGCTCATCCTGCCGGTGACGAAGACGCACCGCGAGCCGCTCGTCATCAGCAACTCGCGGTGGCGTGGCGCGCGTCCGGGTGACGGCGTCATCCACTGTGGCTCAACCGCCTGCTGCCGCCTGACACCGTGGGTACTGGCGCACAGCCACACGCGCTTCCCGATCGGCATCAGCCTCGGGTTCGGGTCTGTGGCCTCGGTGCTGCCACCGGCGTGATGCCGCTGGACATGCTGGAAAGCGTGCTGGTGCTTCAAGGCGAGTTGCAGCCCGGCGTCACGCTGCGTGACCTGGTGCACGCCATTCGCCTCTACGCCATCAAGGCGGGCCTGTCACCGTGGCCAAGGCCGGAAGAAGAACATCTCCGGGCCGCATCCTGAGATCGAGGGTCTGCCCGCTGAAGGTCGAGCAGGCGTTCGAGCGTCCGATGCTCGGCCGAGCGCTCGGCGGCGGCCACAGCCGATCAGCTCGACAAGAGCCGATCATCGAGTACCAAGTCGAACATCATTCTACGGAAGAACATGATCGCCGACGGGTACCAGGACGCCAAGACGCTGGCACGCCGCATCGAGAAGGTTGAGCAGTGGCTGGCCGACCCGCAGCTGCTGGAAGCGTGATCCCGACGCCGAATACGCCTCCACCCATTAACTCACCGACAGAATGACTGTGGCTTCCATCGTCTGCTGCCCGAACGACCCGGACGACGCCAAGCTGCTGTCCGACGGCTGCGCCCGCGATCGACGAGGCCTTCATCGGTTCGTGCATGACCAACATCGGTCACTTCCGTGCGGTGTTCGCTCGTTGCGGCCACAGCGTGACATCCCTGTCAAGCTGTGGGTGGCACCATTCTTACCAAGATGGACCACCTGAGCTGATCAAGGAAGGTCAATTACGCCGCTTTGCACCGCTGCGCGCCGAGATGCCGCCGTTGCCGCGGCAACCAGGCCAGGTGCGTTAGCCACCGTCATTTCCACCAGCACCCGCAACTTCCCCCAACTGGCTGGGCAAGAACACCAACGTGTTCCCAATCGGCTGAGCTGGCGGTTATTGCGTCGTGGCTGGGCAGCTGCCCACGCCGCAGGAGTACCCGAAGGAAATGGGTGGTGGATTCCCGACAAGGGAGAGACCACCGCTACATGAACTTCGACCAGATCCCCGAGCGGGCGGCCGGCGCCAGAAGAACGCGCTGGAACAGCATCCCTGAGATGCCCGCCCGGTGCGCGGCAGCATTCGGTACAGCTGGGCCTGACGGCGAACCGGGTATCCTGCAGTTGTTGATGCAGAAGAACGCTTCCCTCGGGAGGCCGTTCTGCTGTTCAGGTACCTAAGTTCAGCACTCGCTTCAGGTACGGGCACTGCTTCGGACCAAGGTCAGAGCCAGCGTTCAGAAGCCAGGCTCAGGTGCCAGGGCACCAGGGGGCAGGTGCCGAGTCAGGTCGGTCGGCGCCTGGGGCAGGCAGTACTTTCATGGCTGTCTCAGTGACAGGACATCAGGCAGAGACCAGGGCCGGATCTGGCACCAGCGCATCGTCATCGGCATAATGATGAGGACAGCGGACACGCTCCCGCTTGGGCTAATTTCCCCCAAAACGCTGCATTTTAGCCGGTGCATAGCCGCCGACGGCCTTGGGCAACAGCGTTTCATGTCGGATGGAAGGACATGCCGGCGTTCAACCATCTGCACGGTCACGCGCCTGTGTTGCGGCGCTTCAGCACCAAAAGATGGATGCAGCACCGTACTGCAGCAGATCCTGGCGTTGAAGTGCGCCGGGCCAATGCCGTGGAAGTCACCCGTCTCTGGTGGCGGCGCCCGTCGCGCGGCGATGGAAGCAATCACGCCGGTGGTGCCTTCGTGGCGCCTGCTGTCGCGCATCAGCACCGCTCGATGCCGCCGCGCTCGGAACAAAGTCGTCACCTTGCCAGGGCTTTGCGCCGCATAATCATCAGCCGACAAGCCGGCCACGGCAGGAGGGTTGGCCAGCCGCACGGCATCCAGGTGGTAGCGAGGGTAGGATGCTGTCGCGCGTGGTGCCCAGGAAAGGGCCAGACCGTCCGCACCGTCAGCGTGGGGGCCTGGATCGATAGCGCCGGGTAGCCTGCCGTTGAAGGCCACGCGGCTGGACGCCGGCCAGGCGGCCGTTAACCGGGATGGTTGCAGTCAAGGTAGGGGCACTGGCAAAGGTCGGAGTCAGGCAGGGGCATCAGGCAAATGCCGCGGCCGCCTTATAGAAATAACATGCATGCACACAGACTTCCGATAACCGGCAATTGCTGGGCGGTTCTGCCCAAGTTGATGCCACTGGAAGTTGTTCTCGCCCCGTCAGGGAAGCGATGCCCGTCACACGGAAGCAGAACGACTGGCCTCGTGGGCTGGAAGCCAGCGGCGCCCCGTGCCCAGACACAGCCGCCGGATGCGCCGTCAGAACGCTATCCGGAACGTGGCGGCGCTGAAAGCGGCTGGCCATAGTTGGCGTAGTCCAGGCTGGCCCAGTATTTTGTCCAGGGCGTTCGTGACGGCCAGCGTGAGGCGTAGGCCCCAGAAGTCCCAGCCAGTACAGATCCAGCAAACGGCTTGCCCTTTCGGTCACGTATACGCGGCCGCTGGGCGAGGGACGTTGTACGTCAGTTTCACTCTGCCAGGTCAGTAACCGCCCAGCCGCAGCGGGCGCAGCTCGCCACCGAAACGGTAACGCCGCCCGCGCCGCAGCCGCCAGGTGGGGGAGTTTGCCCAATAGCTTGTCGCTTCCCGACGGGTGACCTGGCCCGTCAGCGCCGCCTTCAGGTCCAGTCGGCTACTCAACATCAGCTCCATATCGAAACCCTGTCTCTTGGTGCCGTCGACCGTGCGGTAAAGGGTGATCCACGTGGCAGGCTGTTGGGCGGAAGCGTCGGCATTGCTGACCACAGCAAAATTGTCCTGTTTGGGTCTCGGAAGATCGCCAGTTCAAACGCGTTCAGGCCAGTGCCATCTTCAGGCCCACTTCGCTGTTGCTGCCCACGGCGGGCTTGAGGAACGTTGTTCACGTCGCGGTACCGCGATTGTGATGCGCGTGGCTGGCGTAGGCAGCGAAAGCACGGCGTACGTCGTAGACCACGCCCAGGTAGGGGATACCCTAGCTTCACTTCCTGCCGCGTCGAGACACCGGACAGTGCGCGCCGCGGGTGTCGTAGTTCTTCTGTTTGCCGGTCCAGCGAGACGCGAGCGCCGGTCAGCAGCGACAGTGGTTCGGCCAGCCGCCAGCGGGCTGAGGCATACAGGTCAGCCTGCTGCACCAGGGTGTCGTTGCGGCGTCCAGTCTTGCTGACGGCAGGCTTGGGGGCGTATGCCGTCCCAGGCGGACGTTGGCAATGTCAGGCGCCAGTTGACATGCCAGCGCATCGCCTTGCTGGTGGTGCAGCGCTTACGCCTACGGTCAGGTCGTGTTCCTGCCCGCCCAGATGCAGCTGCCAGCCAGATAGGCGTTCAGACTGTTGCGGTGGGTCTCGCGCGCCCCCTGGATAGGTATACAGGCGACGCCGCTGCCGGTAGCCTTGTCGATGAAGGGCAAAATGAAGGTGGCCCACAGCGTAGGTGATCAGGCTGTGGTCTTGCCGGTGGTATGGTCCAGGTTGGCTGAACGTCCAGTCGTCATTGACTGGCGGCTGGAGCGACGCGAATGCCGTGCCCGAGCTGCGCTCCCATCAGCCCGTGATGGTGAGAAGTTGGTGAAACCGCAGGCTGGCCGCCAGCGCCGTCGGTATTGAAGCGAGAATGGCCCCCAGACGGGCGCGCCTTGCGTGTTCTTCTGGTGCTGTAGCCCACGGACTTCGGTGGCCGGGCCCAGGTCGGCTTCCACCACGCCCGTGAAAGCCAGCTTGTTCTCTCTGTAGCGCTTGAGCTGTGCTTTTTCTGGTGGCGCCAGCACGCGGCGGCAGCACCGAGCCATCTGCGTGGTATGGGCATGCTCACGTCCGCCACCGTGCGGTAGTAGTCCAGCGCCTGCCCGGCGCTCATTACGTCCGACGGTGCCACCTCAACCGTGGGAGGGACGCTTGCGGATCAGGCTGGACTGCGGCCGATGGCGCGCACACCCGGTGGAGTGATGCCGTTTGGCACCGCGCACCAGGTCCACCCTTTCATAGAGAGCGCGGTAGTCGTATTCCTGATTGGTTTGGCCGCCGTAGCTGGGCAGGCCGTCAACCTGGAAATCCTTTGACTTGCACGGAAGCCCGGGTGGTAACAGGAGCGGTCGCTGGGTGTCGAGCGAGGCCATCACGTCACAAAGTGCCGCATCACGGCATCCACACTGGCCAGCGATTCATCAACCATCTGCTTGCGGCGGTGACGCTGACCGACTGTGGCGCGTTTCCTGGCCTTCAGCGGCAGCCGGACGCTGGCGTTCTCGCGCGCGCACGCCCGCGACGGTCGCCAGGGCTTCCAGCGTGGCGTGGTCTGAGCTGACGGTGCTTTGTCGCAGGCCGTGGTCGCGGGGCATTCATGCCGTCGCTGGTGCGGTCGGTCTGCTGGGCCAGTGCGGGCATTGACAAACAGACTGGCGACCATGATGGCCAGGCGCGCGCTGTGGCGGCGAAGGGGGAGGGTGAAGGAGTGCCATGATGCACGTTCGCCCTGAGGCGGGCGATGGAAGAAGAGCGATGAGGAGGGCTTTGCGGGCAGGGTGTCTGTAAAGCACACCTTGAAAAGTGAGTGTCCGCAACAGGGCGGATCGACACGACGGAGATTGATTGCGCGCCTGTCAGGAGCGGGCCCGTGGACGGGAAACAGTGCTGCATGGTCCGATGCGCACCTTCAACGCAGAGGGTGCCTGTCTCTGGACTGGCGAGCGACAGCGCGGTGCTGCCGTGTGATCTTCCGATGTCTTCGCCCGTGCAGGGGTCTGCGTGAAATCGTCCGGGATTGTCCGTCATTCCCGCTGGATCGCTTCTGGTCGCTGTACGCTAAGCTCCATCAATTGTGATAATCATTATCAATATGTGGATGAAAAAGGCCTTCACGAGGAAGCGCCTGAGGCGCAGTTTGTCAGACCGCCGATCAGGCATGTCCGGTACTGTCCGGAACAGCGCTGTCCGCCGCGTGAGGGGCACACGGCCGGAGAGCAGAAGCAGGCTTTACCGTTTGGCCGCAGTCGGGCTTCCAGGGCCTTGGTAGGCGTCATGCCCAGTACGCCCGCTGAGGACGGTCCCTGCACCCTCCCCGACATAGAGCTGATGCGGGCGCGGAAGCGTTCGACGGCGTCACGGTCAGCCATGAAGCGCCTGAAATTGCTGAGGTTGGCGCTGCTGTATTCCCAGATGGGCCGGTAGTCGGCCGGGGCTGCACGTCATTGCGTACCGACCACATGTACCAGACGTTCTTCTGGGTGTCCTTGTCCAGCAGCCAGCTCAGGTACAGGCGGGCCGACTCGGGGCGGCGCGTGCCCTTGATGATGGCGGCGCGCTGGGCCCAGGCCACGAAGCCGTCGTTGGTGGGGATGGAAAAGCGCACCGGGCTGTCGGCATCGTGCTCAGGCCGCCGTCGGTCGTGAAGGTGACGGGGTACTTGCCGCTGGCGACGGCGTCAGCGGGCGCCTGCGTGCCGCGCACGAAGTGCGGCTCCTGCTGCATGAACTTCTCCATCCATTCCCAGCCGTGACGGTCGATGGTCTGCTTGTACCAGAAGAGCACGGCATCATCGTCGTTGGGGTAGGTGGAGATGATCTTGCCCTTCAGGGCCGGGTCCAGGTAGTCGTTGGCGTTGCTGGGCGCCGGGTGCTGCCCAGGGCCTTGGTGTTGGCCAGGTTGCTGAAGGCATCCACGAAGACGCCAGGGTCCAGGCGCCGGTCTGATCCTTGAAGCTGCTGTAGATGTGGTCCCAGCCGCGCGGCTTGTAGGGCAGAAGACGGCCTTCACGGCGCCAGCGAGGAAAGTCCTGCAGCGTCTGCAGCTGCACCACGTCGGCCACGACCTTGCCATCGGCAAACTGCTGGTCCAGCCGGGCGTTGTGCACCTTGCTGTAGTCCACAACCACCTCCAGGGTCATGCCCGGGAAGCGTTTCTCGAAGGCGGTCTTGATGCCGTCGAGCTGGTTGAGCGTATCGCCGCCCGCATAGATCACCAGCGCACCGCCTTCCTTCAGGGCTTCCTTGTGGATCTGGTCGAGCGATCGGCTTTCAATCTCGGCGGCGCGGACCGACTGGCCGAACAGGGCCAGCGTGACAGCGGCGAGGGCAAGATATTTCTTCATGGATGGGTATGGCTTACGGCCCGATCCCGGCATGTTGGCGGCACCGGCGGGGTCACGAGGTTGGGTACAGGGGCGGAATGGCCGGGTGCTGGGTGTGACGACAAGGACTGTCCAGCCACGCGGCAACTGCATCACGACGACCGTTTGGAACGAAATGATGCATTTCTGAAATTTTAGTCAGAACTGTAAGAAAATACCTACAAAACCTGTTGCATCCGGGTATTCCCGTCAGTTCTGCTGCCCAACTGCGTACCCCGCAGCCTGCCTGTCAGCCTTTGAGCAGGTTTTCCAGGGCTGCGTCCAGCGTGGGGTAGTGAAAGCGGTAGCCCTCGGCCAGCAGTCTGGCCGGTTCCACGTACTGGCCATCCAGCACCAGGTCGGCCTGCTCGCCCATGGCGGTGCGCATCAGACCGGCCGGCAGCGACAGCCACAGCTTGCGGCGCAGCAGCCGGGCGGCCGTCTGTGCGAAGTCCTGCTGGGTGGTGGCCTGCGGTGCCGTGAGGTTGAAGACGCGCCACGGCTGCTCGACCGGCTGCTGGGCGATGAACTGGATGGCAGCCACCACGTCGTCCATGTGGATCCAGCACACCGGTTGCTGACCACTGCCGATACGTCCGATGCCGAGGCGCACGGGCTTTGAGCAGCTGGGGCAGGATGCCGCCCCCCTTGCCCAGCACCACGCCCAGCCGGCAGATGGCCACGGGCACGCCGCTTTCACGGTGCAGTTCCTGGGCGCTGGCCTCCCACAGCTGGCACAGTCGCGAGACGAAGACGTCCTGCGGCGCCGAGCTTTCGTTGCAGCGCGCCTGCCACTGCTGGCGGCTGCCGTTGCCGTAGAAGCCCACGGCCGAGGCCTGGATGATGAGGCGTGGCTTGTGCGCATGGCGCTTGAGCCACTGGGTGATCTGCTGGGTAGGACCCCTGGCGGCTGGCCAGCAGCGTGCGCTTGCGGGCAGTGTTCCAGCGGCCTCGCCCACCGAGGCGCCGGGCCAGGTTGATGAGCAGGTCGGGCTGGGCGCTGGGGTCGAGGTGGGCCAGTGCGGCCAGGGTCTCGATGCCGGGGGCCGAGCTTGTCGCGGGTCTGGTCAGGGGAGCGGGTGACGACGATGACGCGCCAGTTCTTCTGCGCGAAATCACGGGCCAGATGGCTGCCGATGAAACCGCTGCCGCCCAGAAGGATGACGACGGGCTTTTTGTTCCATGAGAGCTTCCTTGCGTGGACAGATCGTCCGCTTCCCAGTATCAATGTGTCAATACTGTCACCAAATATGGTGGACGTCCAGCGCGAGGCGCGCCGTGCCGGCCGATGTCGGCTGGCCAGGCGGGCAGGGTGCGATTTGGCCTGTGAGCGACCCGCCTCGTGCCGGGTCCGCTTCGGTGTCAGCCGGCGTCGGCCCCGAAGAGGCCGCGCGAGAGGAACACGGCGAACAGGGGAATGACCATGATGATGTGGGCCTCGATCATGATCCACTTGCGGATGCGGCGGATGTCCGCTTCGGCGGGCAGCGTGCCCTTTTCTTCCCAGGTCTGGTACCAGGACCGTAGGCCATGGACACGCGCGCCGACATCACGCCAACGACGAGGAACAGGAGCACCTGATGTGCAGCATCGGCTGGGCGATGTACCAGTCGGTGCCCTTGAAGCCCAGGATGATGCGGGTGATGCCGCTGGTGGGCCACCATGAAGCCGTCAGATCGCGTAGATGATGTCCACGCGCTGCAGGCGCTTGAGCACGGCCTCGTTGAACCATTCGGGCGGCAGAGTGCGCCTCGCTGGTGAGGAAGACGACCATGGCCAGGATGCTGGCCAGATGGAAGTAGGAAAGCGATGGCTTCAGAAAGCATGTCGGTTTCTTGTTGTGGACTGCGCTTCCCGGCAGGGGCGGCGGTGCGGGCGATTCTCAGAGCGCGCGGCAGCCGGTTTTCTTGCCCTTGGTCATTTCCGTGGGGCCGCAGCACGACGGTCGGATGAACGGGGCTGGCCGGCATGTCTGGGGGAAAGAGGCGACTGCTGGTGCCGGGGCTGACAGGCATGCCGGAGGTGAAGCGACGGGCTCGGGCCAGGGGCTACGCGCTGCGTGGAGACGGGCAGCAGCCCGTATCCCCTGCATCTGCCGGTCCACCACCTCGTCCCAGCCACGGTTGGCGGCAGGGCTGGCTGGCTGGGATGCAGCACGTGCCCGATGTGCAGGCGGCGGGCCAGGGGGCGGTCGTCCAGCACCTCCGAGACCACGTGCTTGAGGCGCTTCTCGGCAAAACCGCCGATGCCGATCAGCCACTGCGGCTGCAGCGCCTCGATGACGGCTGCCAGGTGACGGTCGCAGGGGGCTTCCAGCGCGCGCTGCTCCGCCACCGGCAGCTGCACCGGGGTGCGGTTCTTGCCTGAGGCTTCCAGGAACACCAGCGGCAGTAGTTGATGACGACGGCCTGCGCGAAGAAATCGTCGGCACCGCCGAAGCGGCGGCCAATCCATCCCCAAAGTCGGCGACCACTCACTTCCGAGCGAGTGCACGCAAAACCGTCAATCGGACGCTTGGGGTGCTGATGGGGCGGTGCCTGGACCGGGGCCTCGATGCCCATCCAGTCGCGCACGGCCGAGACCTCGCCGAAGGGCACGCCGGTCTGCATCATGCCGAAGGGGCCGGGGTTCATGCCCAGGAACATGATCTTCTTGTGCCCCTGGCCATAGCGGCTCAGATAGGCGGCGTGGGCCTCCCAGGCGTACTGCAGCGGGTCGAGACGTGCGCCACCGGCGGGCAGCGCAGCGCTCCAGTTCGTCGCGCAGCCGGGCGGCCGCGTCGATCAGGCGCTGGCTGGTGGCGTCGGCAGGATGGGGAGAGCTGGAGGGAACGTCAGGAGTTTCAGCGGGGGACACGGGTCTCGACAAGGGACTGGAATAAAGGGCAGTGGCAGCCATCCTACCCCAACTGCCGGATCGGGCGCATGTGTGCGAAACGCACGCGCTGGGAGCGGCCCCGAATGTGGGGGAGTCTGGTCGCAAGGCTGGTCGTGGGGGCCAGGCCAGATCAGGTCAGAAGGAAGCTCAGTCCAGGACAAGGGCGGCTGCCATGGCTATGAAGCAGCTTGTCCTGGACAGGACCCGCCATGAGAGGCAGTCGCCCGCTCGGTAGAATCGTGCCGATGATTAAAACCAGGTGCGTGTCCGGAACGCCCCGAAGGACGGGGTGGCTTCCGGAGATGCCCCGTATCCAGGGATAGCTTTATGAAATACATCGATCACGGCCGGGGCGGCGATGCCGACGTGCTGCAGCTGGCCGAGCGCGACATGCCCGAAGCGGGGGCTGGCGAGGTGCTGATCCGCGTGGCCTGGCGTGGGCGTGAACCGCCCGGACGTGCTGCAGCGCATGGGCAGCTATCCGCCGCCGCGCGGAGCATCACGCCTGGCTGGGCCTGGAAGTGTCCGGGGTGGTGGCTGCCGTGGGGCAGGGCGCCCGAGTGGAAGAAGGGTGACCGGTGTGCGCTGGTCGATGGCGGTGGCTATGCCGAATACGTGACGGCGCCGGCCGGACAGGTGCTGCCGGTGCCGGCCGGTTTCTCCATGGCGCAGGCTGCCCTGCTGCCCGAGACCGCCTTCACGGTCTGGGCCAACGTGGTCGAGCGTGGCCGTCTGGCGGAGGGCGAGACGCTGCTGGTGCATGGCGGCACGTCGGGCATCGGCGTGATGGCCATCCAGGTGGCCAAGGCGCTGGGGGCGCGCGTTCTGCACCGTGGGCACGCCTCGAGAAGGCCGAGGCCGCGCTGAAGCTGGGGGCCGATGCCGCCATCGACTACCGGCGGCGTGACTTCATGGTGGAGGTCTCGCGCCCGACCGAAGGTCAGGTGGACGTGATCCTGACATGGTGGGCGGCCCGCACATCGAGCGCAACCTGAAGAGCCTGGCCGTGGAAGGCCGGCTGGTGCAGATCGCCTTCCTGCAGGCCTCGGAAGGTGAGGTGGACTGATGCGCCTGATGCTCTGCTGCCTGACCTCACCGGCTCCACGCTGCGCGCCCGCTCAGCCGGAAGAGAAGGAGCGGCTGTCACGTGCCCCTGCAGGACAATCTCTGGCTGCTGCTGGAGGCGGGCAAGGTAGCTCGTCATCGACCGTGCCTTCCCTGAAAAAGGCAGCCGAGGCCCATCGCCGCATGGAAAGCTCCGAGCACGTGGGCAAGATCCTGCTGGCGGTGAAGCCGGGTATCGAGTGATCACCGAAGATGAACCGCCGCCCCGCTCGATGCCGCTGCATGGCATTCTCGTGGGCGATGCACATCAGCATGCCGCAGCCCACGCCCAGCGTCACCAGGGCGGTGCCGCCGTAGGACATGAAGGGCAGCGGCACGCCCACCACGGGCAGGATGCCGATCACCATGCCGATGTTCACGAAGGCGTAGGTGAAGACGATCATCGTCGGAGGCGGCCAGCAGGCGCGAGAACAGGCTTTGCGCCTGGCTGGCGATCATCAGGCCGCGGGCGATGAAGGCGGTGTAGAGCGCCAGCAGGATGCCGGTGCCCACCAGGCCGAATTCTCGGCGTAGACCGAGAAGATGAAGTCGGTGGTGCGTTCGGGCACGAAGTCCAGGTGGGCCTGGGTGCCCCGCAGCCAGCCCCTGCCCCGCATCCCGCCCGAGCCCACGGCAATGGTGGACTGATGATGTGAAAGCCCTGCCCAGCGGATCGTTGGTGGGATCGATCATCGTGAGCACGCGCCTTCTGGTAGGGCTTCATGTTCAGCCACAGCAGCGGCATGGCGGCCACGCCCACCACCAGACTGCCCAGAATGACCCGCCAGCTCAGGCCCGCAAAATAGATGACGAAGGCGCCGGCCGACCCGATGAGGATGGCGGTGCCCAGGTCGGGCTGACGGCCCACCAGTGCCACCGGCAGCACCAGCAGCATGATGGCCATCAGGTGCACGTAGCGGCTGCGCAGCCGGTTCTGGCTGATGTGGAAGAACCAGGCCAGCATCAGCGGAATGGCGATCTTCATCAGTTCTGCCGGCTGGATGCGGGTGAAGCCCAGGTCCAGCCAGCGCTTGGCGCCCTTGGCGGTGATGCCCACCAGTTCGACACCGAACAACAGTGCCAGCCCCACCAGATAGATGGAATGGCCACGGCCCGCAGGTGACGTGGGTCCAGACCGGCCACCAGCCAGGTGATCATCACCGCCATGCCCAGATTGCGGGCATGCACCACCAGACGTTCGCTGCCTTCGCCGGCCGCCGAATACATGGTGACGAGGCTGATGAGCGAGATGGCCAGCAGCACCGTCGACAGCCAGGGGTCGAAGATGAAGACGCGATGACGCAGGAAGCGCCACAGGGCGGCAGCGTTCGCGGGTGGCCTCCACGGGGCAGGCGGTGTCGGCGTGCGCCTGCCCAGCAGATAGAAGTCAAAGATCCTGCGGGCCAGGGGGTTGCCGTGCGGGCGCCGAAGCCGCCGTTCTCCACCACCAGCGCCAGCGCGATGCGCGGGTTCTGCGCGGGGGCGTAACCGATGTAGAGCGAGTGGTCGCGGAAATGGTGCGCCACTTTCGCCTCGTCGTATTTCTCGTTCTGGCGGATGCCGATGACCTGGGCCGTGCCGGTCTTGCCGGCCGATTCGTATTCGGCTTCCAGGAAGGCGGTGCGTGCCGTGCCCTTGCGGGTGACGTCGGTCATCGCGCGCCGCACCAGCTTCAGGTTCTGGGATGAGACGCGGATCGGCTTTGCCGTTGGGGTCCTCACCATTGTCGGGCATGACGGAGCCGACGTGTGTGACCAGATGTGGGCGGTGTGCCACCGCGTCGTTGGCCAGCGTGGCGGTGGCGTGTGCCAGCTGCAGGATGGTGAAGGCGTTGTAGCCCTGGCCGATGCCGACCGAAGGGGTTTCACCCTGGGAACCATGGTTGCTCGAAGCGCTGCTGCTTCCAGGCAGATGAAGGCAGCAGCCCGGGCTGTTCGTCGGGCAGGTCGATGCCGGTGAGCCGGCCAAAGCCCCAGGGCGTCATGAAGTCGTGAATGCGGTCCACGCCCAGATCGTAGGCTGCGCCGTAGTAATAGGTGTCGGACGAGACCACGATGGACTTGTACAGGTCCACGCGCGCCTGTCCTGTGGCTTGGAGTCGCGGAAGCGGTGCTTGCCCAGCATCCAGTAGCCCGGGTCCTGGATCGTCTCCTCGGGCTTGCGGACCTTGTTTTCCAGCACGGCCAGCGCCATGAAGGGCTTGTAGGTGGAGCCGGGGGGATAGGTGACGCGCAGCGGCCGGTTCAGCAGCGGCCGATCGGGGTCGCCGTTCAGCGCCCGCCAGTTGCGGTGGTCGATGCCGTCAACGAACAGGTTGGGGTCGAAGCTGGGCATCGACACGAAGGCCAGCACCTCGCCGGTGCGCGGCTCGATGGCCACCAGCGCGCCCCGATAGCCGGCCAGCAGTTCTTCGGCCAGCTGCTGCAGCGGGAATGTCCAGCGCCAGCCGGATGTCCTGGCCGGGCGTGGCCGGCTGCCGCGACAGCGAGCGCACCGGGCCGTCCGCTGGCGGTGATCTCCACCTCTCCAGGCCCACTCTGCCGTGCAGCTGGGTCTCGCAGCCTGCTCCAGTCCCAGCTTGCCGACGTGGGTGCTGCCGGCATAGTCGGAGGTCCGCTCGGTCCGCGCCAGCATGTCGTTGTCGGCGTTGGAGATTCGCCCGATGTGGCCGATGACGTGCGCAGCCGTGGTGCCCAGCGGGTAATGACGGTGCGGACGCGCCTTGATCTCCAGGCCATCGAAGCGGAAGCGCACCGCGGCCAGGCGGGCAGCCTCCTCGTCGGTCAGGCGGGTCTTTGAGCGGAATGGTGCCGTCGGTGTTCTTGTTGCCGGCGGCCAGTCGCTTGAAACGGCGCACTTCCAGCGGGCTGATCGGGACGATCTCGAGAGCTGCTGCACCAGCCGGTCCACGTTGCGCGCCTGGCTGGTGGCGATTTCCAGGGCTGGCGTGTACACATCCTCGGCCAGCACGATGCCGTTGCGGTCCAGGATGCGGCCCCGCTGCGGCGCCAGCGGCAGCATGGTGATGCGGTTGTCCTCGGCCAGCGCGTGGTACTTGTCGTAGCTGGCCACCTGCAGATTCCACGCCTGAGCGGCCAGCAGTCCGAAGCACGCCAGGCTGCCTGCCATGGCAATCAGCAGCCGGCGATTGAAGCGGGCCGGACTGGGGGGCTGGGGCGGACGACGTACGGCCACGATGCTCTGCGCTCAGTGGCCGTGATCGTCTGGCGCGTAATGCCAGTAGGCCGGTCGCCGGCGCGCCGCGTGTTGAGGCTGGTGTTGGGGCGAGGCTGCCCCCTGCATGACCAGCTCTTCCGGATCGATCCAGGTGGGCGAAGCACTCTGGGCTTGTGGTGCCGGTGTGGCGGGGCCGTGGCTGTCGGGGGGGGCAACCGGCTCGTCGGCGTGTGCGTAGATAGGCAAGCCTGTCGGTGCCGCAGCGTCCCCTGTCGCTCTTTCGCCCGCCACCCGCTCGATCGACAAAGGGGCGGTGCGCGGGCCGTAAGCCGCCGCACCGGTCGTCTTGCGGCGGGGCGCGGCGCGCTGGCAGCAGGTCGGCCAGCGGCTACAGCAGGGCCGTGCCCAGCCAGGGCAGGAACTGCTCCGGCCCCAGGAAGGGCAGCCCCAGCAGGAAGCGGGCGCCGGCCAGCACGGCCTGCGCCATCAGGAAGACGCCCAGCATGTGCAGCATCTGCCCGCCCAGCCGGAACCAGGCAATGCGTCGCTGGAATTGCAGCGTCATCCAGACAATCAGGGTGTAGAGCAGCGCGTGTTCACCCAGCGTGCTCGCGGTGTGCGTGTCCATCAGCACGCCCAGCACGAAACCGGCGGCCAGCAGGCCGCGCTGCGGGCGATGCAGCGCCCACCAGGCCAGCACAAGCGCCAGCACATCCGGAATGATCGGGCTCTGCCCCAGGGGCCAGCGCCACCAGCGTGGCCAGCAGCAGTGAACCGGTCATTCGGGGCCAGTCGGCCACACCGTGGGGCGATGGAGGGGCGTTCATGGCAGTGCAGCGCCTGGCGTGGACGCAGTGGGGTCGGCATCGTTCGGGTCGGCGGCGTCCGTCGCGTGGTTCGATGCAGGCGACATGCCGGCCGGCGTACCCGGGGAGGCCGTTTCTTGAACGGATGTTTTCGGTGTCGGCCGGCCGGGTGGGACGGGATCGTCCCGGGCCGGGATGGCCGAGGTATCGGGCTGCAGCACCAGCACCAGGCGCGGGTCGGTCAGGTTGGCCAGCGGCCGCACCGTCACCCGCGCAAAGGGCTCATCGGCAGGCAGCGTCACGTCCTCCACCACGCCCACCGGCACGCCGGGCGGATACAGGAAAACCAGGCCTCGAGGTCTGCAGCACGTCGCCAATCTGGATGTCGGCTTCCTTGCTCTGGAAGCGCAGCTCCATCAGCGCCGGGCTGGGAGTACCGAAGGCCAGCGCGTGCAGACCGTTGCGCCGCACGCTCACCGGCACGCTCATCACGGGTCGGTGATCAGCGTCATCTCGCTGCTGAACGGATAGACGCGCGTGATCTGGCCGATGACGCCCCGGGCGTCGATGACCGGCTGTCCGGCGGCCACGCCGTGGTGGCTGCCCCGGTCCAGCAGACGACGGCGCGTGCCTGCGTTGCGCGGCTGCATCACGGTCTCGGCCACGATGGCGGCCTGCGGGATCTGCAGCCGCAGCCCGGCCAGGTCACGCAGCGACTCATTCTCCTGGCGCAGCCGCTCGGTGGCGGCCAGAACGCCTGCTTGCTGGATGAGGACAGTGCGCAACAGCCTGTTGTCGTTGCGCAACGTCTCCATGTCGTCGAAGTAGCCCTCGAAGGACTCGACCTGCTGCATGGGCCAGGCCAGCGCGGCCTGCACCGGATACAGCGCACCCCCAGGACCTGACGCACCGGCGCAAGCACTCCCAGCCGGGCGTCGGCAAACATCAGTGCCAGGGCCAGCAGCGAGGAGGATGGCGATGCCGGGCTTTGAGCATCCGGCGCGTGGTAGCGGGCAGTCATTCGTGGGTGAAGATACCACCCAGTTCGTCCATGCGCTCCAGGGCCAGGCCGCAGCCGCGCACGACACAGGTGAGGGGTTCATCGGAAATCAGGGTGGGCAGCCCGGTCTCTTCGGCCAGCAGCCGGTCCAGGCCCGGGATCATCGCACCGCCCCCGGTCAGCATGATGCCGCGTTCCGAGATGTCTGCGCCAATTTCCGGCGGGACCTCTTCCAGCGCGATCTTCACCGCCGAGACGATATGGTTCAGCGGTGCGGTGAGGCTTCGCGGATCTCGTTGGTGCTGATGCGGAAGGCGCGTGGAATGCCCTCGGACAGGTTGCGGCCCTTGACCTCGATTTCCTTGCTCTGTCCGTCCGGAAAGGCTGACGCCACTCCTTCTTGATCTGTTCGGCCGCGCTTTCGCCGATCAGCATCCCGTAATTGCGGCGCACGTAGGTGATGATCGCCTCGTCGAAGCGGTCACCGGCCACGCGCAGCGAATTGGCGCACGATGCCGCCCAGGGAAATCACGCCACTCTCGGTGGTGCCGCCGCCGATGTCGATCACCATCGAACCGGTGGCTTCGGAGACTGGCAGCCCGGCACCGATGGCAGCCGCCACGGGTTCTTCCAGCAGATACACCTCGGAAGCGCCTGCGCCCAGTGCCGATTCGCGGATGGCACGTCGTTCCACCTGGGTGGAGCCGCAGGGCACGCAGATGACGATGCGCGGATTGGGTGCGAACACTGTGCCCGGATGCGCCATGCGCACGAACTGCTTGAGCATCTGTTCGGTGACCGTGAAGTCGGCAATGACGCCGTCCTTCATCGGGCGGATGGCCTGCATGTTGCCGGGCACTTTGCCCAGCATCAGCTTGGCCTCGCGGCCCACGGCCGTGATGGTGCGCTTGCCGCCCGGGGCCGTGTCGGTCCGGATCGCCACCACCGAAGGCTCGTCCAGCACGATGCCCTTGCCCTTGGCATAGATCAGGGTGTTGGCCGTTCCCCAGGTCGATGGCCAGGTCGTTCGAAAAGTATTTCTTGATGAAACCGAACATGACGACACGTCGCTTTATGTTTCCGAAATGGCCGAAGGATCATACCGTTATACTTCTGCGCATGTCCGCCCATGGGTCCGGCTGGGACTGCCGGTCGCTGGCCCGTGGTAAACGTTTCCTTTGCGTTGCAGGCATACCACCGCCTGGGCCCCCTGCGGGCTGCGGGCCTTTTCAAGTTTCTTGTACCGGAGCGGGGCGCCGTGCCGTCCGCCCGGTTCCGCCAGGGGATCCCCGATGTCACTCACGTCCGACGACATTTCACGTCTCGGCGAACTTGCCCGCATCCGGCTGGATGATGCGGAGCGCGCCCACATGCTGGCCCAGCTCGACGACATCTTCGGTATCATCGAGAAGCTGCGTGCCGTCGACACCACCGGCGTCGAGCCTCATGACCCACGCCGGCCATGTCGGCCAGCGGCTGCGTGACGATGTCGTCACCGAAAGCGATCATCGCGCCGAGAACCAGCGTTCCGCGCCGTCCGTGGCCGATGGCCTGTACTCGTCCCGCGGGTGGTGGAGTAGCTATGAGCACAACCAAGACCCTGTTGGAATCTGGCAACCTCGGCGCCATCGGCGCCGCCCTGCAGGCCGGTGACGTCTCGGCCCGTGAACTGGCCGAACACTGCCTGGCGGCCGCTGCTGCCAGCGACATCAACGCCTTCGTGGACGTGCAGCCCGAGCTGACGCTGGCCCAGGCCGACGAGGCCGATGCCCGGCTGGCCGCTGCCCGCCAGTCCGGCGAGCGTGCAAGCCCTGCTGCTGGGCGTGCCCATGGCCCACAAGGATGTCTTTGTCACCCGCGGCTGGAAGTCCACCGCCGGCTCCAAGATGCTGGCGGACTAACAGAGCCCCTTTGACGCCACCGTCGTGCGCAAGGTGCGCGAGGCCGGTGCCGTCTGCGTCGGCAAGCTCAACTGCGACGAATTCGCCATGGGGTCGGCAACGAGAACTCGTTCTTTGGCCCGGTGAAGAACCCCTGGGATCCGTCCCGCGTGGCCGGCGGCTCGTCGGGTGGCTCGGCTGCCGCCGTGGCAGCCGGCCTGGTGCCGGTCTCCACCGGGACCGACACCGGCGGTTCGGTGCGTCAGCCGGCCGCCGTCGTGCGGCGTCACCGGCATCAAGCCCACCTACGGGCGCGTCTCGCGCTACGGCATGATCGCCTTCGCCAGCAGTCTGGATCAGGCCGGCGTGTTTTGCCCGCTCGGCCGCCGACTGCGCGCTGCTGCTGTCGGCCATGGCCGGCTTCGACGAGCGCGACGCCACCAGCCTGCGCGCCCCGGCCGATGACCTGGCCACGGTGCCCGCCGCCGACTGGGGCGGCAGCGCCGACATGCCGCTCAAGGGGCCTGCGCGTTGGCGTGCCTGACGAGTTCCCTGGGCGAGAGCCTGGCTCCGGCCGTGCGTGACGCGGTGCGGGCGGCGCTGGCCCGCTTTGAGGCGCTGGGGCCACGATGGTGTCGGTCTCGCTGCCGCATACCGAGCCGTCCATCCCCGCCCTATTACGTCATCGCTCCGGCCGAGGCCTCCAGCAACCTGGCGCGCTTTGACGGTGTGCGCTATGGCCACCGCAGCGCCGATGCTGCCGACCTGAAGTCGCTGTACATGAACAGCCGCGCCGAGGGCTTCGGTCCTGAAGTGAAGCGCCGCATCATGATCGGCACCTATGTGCTATCGCACGGCTACTACGACGCCTATTACCGCAAGGCCCAACAGCTGCGCCGGATGATCGCCGACGACTTCACGCGCGTCTTTTGCGGACGTGGACGTGATTGCCGGCCCGGTCTCGCCCGAGACCGCCTGGCCCATCGGCCAGCAGACCGATGATCCGGTGCGCAACTACCTGGCCGACATCTACACGCTGCCCGCCTCGCTGGCCGGCCTGCCGGGACCGTCGCTGCCCTGCGGCTTTGACGCCGCCGGCTCTGCCCGTGGGCCTGCAGCTGGTGGGGCCCGCACTGACCGAAGCGCGGTTGCTGTCCATTGGCCATACCTACCAGCAGCATACCGACTGGCACCTGCGCCGGCCGGGGCAGGGGGCCTGAGGCATCCACCTTCCGAGGGACAGGGCTTTCTCATGGCCTCCGGTTGCCGGGGCTACCCTGCAGGCAGGCGCGTGCAAGCGTGCCATGCCAATGGATTGGCCCGGTAGCCGTGGACGGCCCGGACAACGAGGAACAGTCAATCATGAATGCAGAATTACAGAATTACACTCCCCGCCAGCGCTGGCTGCAACGCGCGGCCCTGCTGCTGACGGTCGTGGCGCTGGCGGCCTGCACGACCATGCCCATGGTCAAGCGCCCGAAGAAACCGGCCACCACGACGACCCGGCCGCCGGTGACGGCACAGCAGCCGGCCACCCGGGCGCTGCTTGGCGAGGGCACGCTGCAGAACTTCAGCGGCGCCTGCCAGCAGACCGACATCGACGGCTTTGGCGAGAACGCCACGCTGCGCGTGGCGGGTGGTCAGGTGCAGCAGCTCGACTGGCACGTGAAGGTGGGCAAGCGTGGCCAGTGCCACTTCAACCTGCGTGACTTCCGCCAGACCAAGAACGCGCCGCACATCGAGCTGATCTCGCGCAGCCGGGGCGCCTGCAAGCTGCTCATCTACCAGGACGCCCGGCGCGTGACCCTGGCCCACGCCAACTGCCAGTCGTTCTGCACGCCGCGCAGCGTGGCCGAGGAAGCCTGGCCGGTGATGTTCAATCCGCAGACCGGCCGCTGCGCCAGTCTGAACCGCTGATACGGGAAATACGCTCATGCAATGGGAAGTGGTGATCGGGCTGGAAGTCCATGCCCAGCTCTTGACCCGGTCCAAGATCTTTTCCGGGGCCTCCACCCGATTCGGGGCCGAGCCCAACACCCAGGCCTGCCCCGTGGACCTGGGTCTGCCCGGCACCCTGCCGGTGCTCAATCGGCAGGCGGTCGAGCATGCCATCCGCTTCGGGCTGGCCATCGGCGCGCAGGTCGCACCGGTCTCCATCTTTGCCCGCAAGAACTACTTTACCCCGATCTGCCCAAGGGTTACCAGATCAGCCAGTATGAGCAGCCGGTGGTGCTGGGCGGCACGCTGGATATCGCCATTCCGGCCGAGAAGGCCGGCGATCCGCCGCACATCCGCACCATCAACCTCACCCGCGCCCACCTTGAGGAAGACGCCGGCAAGTCGCTGCACGAGGACTTTGCTGGCATGTCGGGCATCGACCTGAACCGGGCCGGCACGCCGCCGCTGGAGATCGTCAGCGAACCCGAGCTGCGCAGCGCCGCCGAGGCCGTGGCCTATGCCCGGCGCTGCACGGCCTGCGTGACGTGGCTGGGCATCTGTGACGGCAACATGCAGGAAGGCTCCTTCCGCGTGGATGCCAACGTCTCGGTCCGCCCGCTGGGCCAGAAGGAATTCGGCACCCGCGCCGAGATCAAGAACCTCAACTCGTTCCGCTTCCTGGAGCGGGCCATCCAGTTCGAGGTGCGCCGCCAGATCGAGCTGATCGAGGACGGTGGCCGCGTGGTGTGAAGAAAACCCGGCTCTACGATCCGGATGCCGACGAGACCCGCTCGATGCGCACCAAGGAAGACGCGGATGACTACCGCTACTTCCCCGAGCCCGACCTGCCGCCGCTCGTCATCGATCCGGCGCAGATCGAGGCCGTGCGCAACGACATGCCCGAGCTGCCCAGCACCAAGCGTGCCCGCTACCAGGACGAGCTGGGGCTGCCGCAGGCCGACGCACTGACGCTGACCAGCAGCCTGGCCAGCGCCCAGTTCTTCGAGGCCGCGCTGGCGGCCCTGCCCGATGCCGCTGCCCAGGCCAGACCCCGGCCAACTGGATGATGGGCGAGCTGGCGGCCCAGCTCAACCGCGATGGACTGGACATTGCCGACAGCAAGGTCAGCGCCCCGCAGCTGGCCTGGCTGGTCATTCGCATTGCTGACGGCACCTCTCGGGCAAGCTGGCGCGCGAAGTCTTCCACGCCCCTGTGGGCCGAAGGCCCCGTGCAGGGCGGACCGGAAGTGGTCGATGCCCCTCATCGACCGTCAGGGCCTGCGTCAGATTAGCGGCGACGATGTGCTGGGTCCGATCATCGACCAGGTGCTGGCCAACAACGCCAAGTCGGTGGACGAGTACCGGGCCGGCAAGGAAAAGGCCTTCAACGCCTTGGTGGGTCAGGTCATGAAGCTCAGCAAGGGCAAGGCCAACCCGCAGCAGGTCAACGAATTGCTGAAGAAGAAACTGGGCTGAGATCGACAGGGGCTGCCCGGAACGGGATCCGGGCGGCGCCGATCAGTCTGTGGGTTCCTGCTGCCCCGGCAGGTGTGACAGCAGCTCGCCAGTCGGGCCGCATTGGCCTCGAAATCGCGGTTAAGGCGCGTGCGCTCGTTGCGCCGCTCCTGGATCAGCGCATCTTCGGCCAGAATGGCGTTGGCAATCGACGAGATGCGCTGCTGCACCGCATAGGGCAGGCGGGCGTTGGGGCGATCCTGCTTCTTCTGCCACTCGGCCGCCTGCTCGCGCTCCTCTTTCAGGTTCTGGTCCAGCACCAGGATGCGCCGCATCGCCGCAGAGATTTCCTCGTCGATCAGCTGGATCTGCTGTTCCTGGCGCTTGCGCAGGTCTTCCGGCGTCTTGTAGGTCAGCAGCAGGTGCCGATCATGCGCCTGCTGCGCCTTCAGCGCCCGTTCCTGTTCCTGGCGAACCAGCGCCTGCTGGGCCGCCTCGCGTTCCCTGCTGCCGCGTCAGCGGCGGCGGCAGCACACGGCGCACCGAACCGTCACGGTTCAGCTCGCGCATGTTGCGCCGCGCGCAGGCGTCGATCGGCTGATCCGACGAGATCACCCGGCCATTTTCGTCCTTGCAGACGTAGATGGAGGTGCCGCCCCGGGGGCGTTGTCCGACACCGGCATCGACTGGGCATGCGCCATGGCCATCGTCCCCGACATCAGGGCCAGGGACAAGGTAGACAGCACGAAACGGACACGATCGAGGCTCATAGCCTCCACTGTAGTCAGGGGCGACGCCCCGTGCCATAGCGGCTGCGATAGTCGGCGATGGCCAAACGATGAGTGGCAAGCACCTCGGCGCTGTAGCGTGCCGTTGACGGCCGGGCGTCCGACTCCAGATAGCCCAGCAGATCGTCCAGCGTAGCCAGCGCGTACACCTCGATCCCCCAGCGCTCGCGCACCTCCTCCACGGCCGACTGCGCCGCCACCACCTCGGCGTTGCCGCCGCGCTCCATCCGGTCCAGCGCGATGAACACCGCTGCCGGCTCGGCCCCGGCCGCCCGGATGATCTCCACCGACTCCCGCACTGACGTGCCGGCCGAGATCACGTCATCGACGATGGCCACCCGGCCCGTGAGTGGCGCCCCTACCAGATTACCGCCCTCGCCGTGGTCCTTGGCTTCCTTGCGGTTGAAGCAGAAGGGCAGGTTGCGGCCCCGCGCCGCGCAGGCCACTGCCATGGCCGAGGCCAGCGTGATGCCCTTGTAGGCCGGCCCGAACAGCACATCGAACTTCGGTACGGTTTCTTCCACCTGCAGCAGTCGGTCGGCGTAGAAACCGGCCAGACGGCCTAGCCCCTCGCCGTCGTGGAAGAGCCCCGCATTGAAGAAGTACGGCGACAGCCGCCCCGCCTTCGTCTTGAACTCGCCGAAGCGCAGTGCTCCGGTGTCGAGCGCGAACTGGATAAACTCGTGGGAAAGATCTTTCATCATAGGTGCCTGCATGTTGCGAGTCGTATCCCAGAATCTTAACGGTATCCGGTCCGCCGCCCGCAAGGGCTGGTTCCCCTGGGCTGCCACCCTTGGCGCCGACGCCATCTGCGTGCAGGAAGTGCGCGCCCAGCTCTCCGACATGGACGACACCATGCAGGGCCATCGGCCCGGCCGTCGGGCGCTTTCACCTGGCCGAGCGGCGCGGCTACAGCGGCGTGGGCATCTACACCCCTCATACCCCCCAGACCATCCGCGAAGGCTTCGGCCAGCCCGAATTCGATGCCGAGGGCCGCTACATCGAGATGGACTCGGCACCCACGCCATCATCTCGGTCTACGTCCCCTCCGGCTCCTCCTCCGAGGAGCGCCTGCAACGCAAGTTCGTGTTCATGGAGGCCTTTGCCCGCCACATGCAGGAACTGAAGGACAGCGGCCGCGAGATCATCCTGTGCGGCGACTGGAACGTCGCTCACAAGGAAATCGACCTGAAGAACTGGCGCTCCAACCAGAAGAACTCTGGCTTCCTGCCCGAAGAGCGCCAGTGGCTCAGCAGCCTCCTGGACGATATCGGCTTCGTGGACGTGTTCCGTCAGCTGGACCCCCGCCCCGAGCAATACACCTGGTGGAGCAACCGTGGCCAGGCCTGGGCCAAGAACGTGGGCTGGCGCATCGACTACCAGATCGCCACTCCCGGCATCGCCGCCACCGCCGCCCGCGCCGAGATCTACAAGGACGAGCGCTTCTCGGACCACGCGCCGCTGATCATTGACTATGAATGGCCTAGGGGGTGAGGGGGCTGGACGCACGCTGATCCAGGCAGTCATTTCTGACTGCTAACGGCTGATGCCTCTCCTGGGAGGGATGGTTCCTTTGTTCAGGTCAGAGATCTTTCCGATGCTCACGTATGCGCTGGGGATGGAGAGCCTCTTGGCGATTTTTGGCGTCCCCATAGGAAATCAGGGTCTCCCTCCGATGTCGTTGAGCAGGATCGTGGCATTCTTCAGAATGATGAAGTTGTTGCCGACAGGAGTCGTATTCCCGGAGTTGGCAGCGAATAGCTCACCATAGGGTGCTTTTGATGTAGATGTCCTTGTTTTTGATCCTGATGTTGGCTATTTCCATTACTTCGTCAATAAGATCCCCAATCCTTGAAGGATTGCTCATGTTGAGGGGCATAAATGGGTACTGCGAAAAGGAGGATGACAATAAGGTGAAGAATGGGTTTTTGGGATTTCTTCGTATATTGATCGGCTGTATTGGCTTGCTTCGTGTCTTCCTGTTTTGAATACGGACGCGGCAATGAAGTAAAGGAATGAAAAATATGGCTGCTGTTAGTATTGCTGAGCAAAACCCTAATACGTATGCAAGGATCATTAGAGAAATTATCGAAATAATGATTCTGGCTATTTTGCCTGTCTGTTCTGTTGTATCTGTTTTTAATAATTCCACAGCTATATCGTGCAATGTTGTTCTTTGGGGTGCTATATTGCTTATCGCGTATGCGACGACCCATCCAATGGACATTAAGAAACAAAATAAGAAAATATATAATGCCCCGAAGATGTATGAAACAACAAGTATGGTGACGCCGTTTTCTAAGGATATGTTCGTCGGGTAATGCCTGATTCTTGTTAGATAGACTGCTATGACAATAATTCCGATAATTGAAATGTTCTTGTTTGAAAGTGTGGGGAGCAGACTGTTCTTCTTGATTTCATTGAGCATCGATTTCAGTATGTCGAGCACGATTGTTCTCCCTGTCGGTTGTATCTTTTTCATGTGGTTTTAAAAATCGCCCGACAGGCGCAAACCCATCGGGCGATCATCGGCAGGCTTTACCGCCGCGGGGCAATGAGCGGTCCTGCCTGGGGCGTCAGCCCGTCAGGCAGGACCGCAGGGCCATCAGGCCACGCCGCCAGCCTTGTGCTTCTTGCCGGCAGCCACTTCGGCCACGGCCAGGGCGGTCATGTTCACCAGCCGGCGCACGGTCGCCGAAGGCGTCATGACGTGCGCGGGGAAGGCGCTGCCCAGCAGGATTGGGCCGATGGTGATGCCGTGCCCGTCGGTGGTCTTGAGCACGTTGAACAGGATGTTGGCCGAATCCAGGTTCGGGCACACCAGCAGGTTGGCGTCGCCATCCAGCGTGCTGTCGGGCACCAGGCGGTCACGCAGTTCCGGCAGCAGGGCGGCGTCGCCGTGCATTTCGCCGTCGCAGTTGACGTGCGGGGCCACGCTGCGGAAGATGTCGCGCGCCTGGCGCATCTTGATGGCCGACGGGCGGCGGGAGCTGCCGAACTGCGAGTGCGACACGAAGGCCACCTTGGGCGGGATGCCGAAGTTGTTCACTTCCTCGGCCGCCATGACGGCGATCTTGGCCAGCGTCTCGGCATCGGGGTCATCGTTGACGTAGGTGTCGGTGATGAACAGGGTGCGGTTGCCCATGGCAATGGCGTTGACGGTGGCCAGCGGGGTGCCGGGGCGTGCACCGATCACGTCGCGGATGTTGCCCAGGTGCACGTCGAAGCGGCCGAGCGTGCCGCACAGCAGGGTGTCGGCATCGCCCATGCGCACCATCAGGGCGGCAATCAGTGTGGTGGAGCGACGCACGGCAGCCTTGGCGGCTTCCTGCGAGACGCCTTCCCGTCCCATCAGACGCCAGTATTCTTCCCAGTAGGTGCGGAAGCGCGGGTCGTCGTCGGGGTTGATGATCTCGATGTCCTTGCCGACCTTCATCCGCAGGCCGGCCTTCTTGATGCGGGCCTCGATCACCGAGGGGCGACCGATCAGCAGGGGACGGGCCAGGCCTTCGTCGATGGCGGTCTGGGCGCAGCGCAGCACGCGTTCGTCTTCACCTTCGGCATAGGCCACGCGCTTGAATTCCGGCGCGGCGGCCTGGCAGCTGCCACGACCGGGCGCATCAGCAGGCCGGTGGAGTAGATGAAGCGGTAGAGCGACTGCCGGTAGGCATCCATGTCCTCGATGGGACGGGCCGCCACGCCGGAAGCTGCAGCGGCCTCAGCCACGGCCGGGGCGATGCGCAGGATCAGGCGCGGATCGAAGGGGGTGGGGATGATGTAGTCGGGACCGAAGTTCAGGTCCTTGCCGGTGTAGGCGCTGGCCACCTCGTCGCTGGCCTCGGCCTTGGCCAGGGCGGCGATCTCGCGCACGCAGGCCAGCTTCATCTCTTCGGTGATGCGCGATGCGCCGCAGTCCAGGGCGCCCCGGAAGATGTACGGGAAGCACAGCACGTTGTTGACCTGGTTCGGGTAGTCCGAACGGCCGGTGGCGATGATGCAGTCGGCGCGGGCGGCACGGGCATCTTCGGGGCGGATCTCGGGCTCGGGGTTGGCCAGAGCCAGGATCACCGGCTGGCGGGCCATGGTCTTGACCATGTCGCCGGTCAGCACGCCGGGGGCCGAGCAGCCCAGGAAGACGTCGGCGTCCTTCACGATGTCGGCCAGCGTGCGGGCGTCGGTGTCCTGCGCGTAGCGTGCCTTGGACTCATCGAAGCCGCCCGGACGTCCCTTGTAGATGACGCCCTTGGAGTCGGCCACGTAGATGTTCCTGGGGTTCACGCCCAGGGCCACGAAGATGTCCAGGCAGGCCAGGGCCGCAGCGCCTGCGCCCGAGACGGCCACCTTCACCTCGCCGATGGGCTTGCCCACCAGTTCCAGACCATTGACCAGAGCCGAGCCTGAAATGATGGCGGTGCCGTGCTGGTCGTCGTGGAAGACGGGATCTTCATCTTCTCGCGCAGCTGGCGCTCGATGTAGAAGCACTCGGGGGGCCTTGATGTCTTCCAGGTTGATGCCGCCCAGGGTGGGCTCCAGCGCCATGATGATCTCGACCAGCTTGTCCGGATCACGCTCGGCCAGCTCGATGTCGAACACGTCGATGCCGGCAAACTTCTTGAACAGGCAGCCCTTGCCTTCCATCACCGGCTTGCCGGCCAGCGGGCCGATGTCGCCCAGGCCCAGCACGGCGGTGCCGTTGGTGATCACGCCCACCAGGTTGCCGCGCGAGGTGTATTCGGCGGCCTTGGAGGGATCGGCCTGGATGTCCAGGCACGGATAGGCCACGCCCGGCGAATAGGCCAGCGACAGGGTCACGCTGGTTGGACAGTGGCTTGGTGGGACGGACGGTGATCTTGCCCGGCGACGGCTGGGCATGGTATTCCCGCGCGGCATCGCGCAGAGCGGATTCGGCAGCAGAGAGCTTCTTGGTCATGAAATCTGTATAGGGGTTGAGGGGCGGCAGAACACAGAAGATTACACCCTTCACGGTTTCGTGGGGCACAAGGCAGAGGGGGCTTCATGGGGTGGCCTTGTGTCTCGCCCCAGCACCCTGAGCGGCAGTGCGTGTGCAGGTCGTGCCTGCCGGCAGGGCCTGGACGCGGTGTCGCATATTTCACGCATCCCGCCTTCATTCATGCCGTGTCGCTGCCCGGCCGTCAGCGGCATGGACGGGGGCTGAATGGCGGCCATGAAGCCGGGGCCCACGCGCTGCTACACTCGGTGGATGAGCGATTCCCCCAAGCCCGCGCCCGGGTTGTGGCAGACCCATGGGCAAGTCTTCGCGTCGCGGCGCATTGCCGCGATGCTGCTGCTGGGCTTTTCCAGCGGGCTGCCGCTGGCGCTCACGGCGGGGGCACTTCAGGCGTGGCTCACGGTCAATGGCATTGACCTGCACACCATCGGCTACTTCGCGCTGGTGGGGCTGCCCCTATACCTTCAAGTTCGTCTGGGCGCCGCTGCTCGATCGCTTCGAGCCCCGGCTGCTGGGACGGCGGCGGGGCTGGATCCTCGTCTTTCAGCTGGCCATGGCGCTGGCCTGCCTGGGGTTGGCCCAGCTCGATCCGGCCCACCACATCCACCTGATTGCCGTGCTGTCGGTGGTGGTGGCGTGGCTGTCGGCCTCGCAGGACGTGGTCTTCGATGCCTACCGGGCCGATCTGCTCGCCCGAGGAACGGGGCGCCGGCGCCGCGGTCTCGGTGCTGGGCTACCGCCTGGCCATGCTGGTCTCGGGGGCAGCTTCATCCCTGGCCGATACCTGGCTGGGCTGGCCGGGTACCTACCGCATCATGGGCGTCATGCTGCTGCTGCTGATGGGGGCCACGGTCTGGAGCCCGCGCATTGCCCGGCCTCAGCAGGCTGGCGGTGGCGCAGGTGCCGAGCTGAAGGGCTTCGTGGCCATGGTGCTGGGCGGTGCGCTGCTGTGGTGGCTGTGCACGCAGGCCAGCCGGCCGGTGCTGGAATGGCTGCAGGCTGGACCGCTGGGCCAGCTGCTGGCCGAAACGGCCGTGATGCTGTTGACCGGCGTGGGCGCCGTGCTGGTGGCGCGCCGCGTGGGCTTTCCGTCCTTCGTGGCACCCTGGGATGCCTTCTTTGCCCGGCCGCATGCGCTGGCCTTCCTGCTGCTCATCGTGCTGTACAAGCTGGGGGATGCTTTTGCGGCCAGTCTGTCCACCAGCTTCCTGCTGCGTGGCGTGGGTTTCAGCCAGGCCGAGATCGGCGCCATCAACAAGGGACTGGGGCTTCTGGCCACCATCATCGGTGCGCTGCTGGGGGGCGCTTGGCTGTCGTCGCGCTCGCTCTACCAGTCGCTGATGCTCTTCGGCATCCTGCAGGCGTTCTCCAACGTGGGCTACTGGCTGCTGTCGGTGCTGCCCAAGAGCTACCTGCTGATGGCCGGTGCCATCGGCATCGAGAACCTCTGCGGGGGTCTGGGTACGGCCGCCTTCGTGGCCTTCCTCATGACCCTGACCGACCGGCGGTTTTCGGCTGCGCAGTACGCGCTGCTGTCGGCGCTGGCGGCCATCGGGCGGGTCTACGTGGGGCCGGTGGCCGGCGTGGTGGTCGAGCAGCAGGGCTGGCCCAGCTTCTTCCTGATGACGGTGGCCGCGGCGCTGCCGGGCCTCCTGATGCTGTGGTGGCTGCGCCGCGAGTGCGGGCGCTGGATGCGCACCGCTCCCGCACCGAGGCACTGCCTGATCTGGACTGATGGCCTGCGCTACTTGCTGAGCTTGCGCACGTACTTCCACACTTCCTGCTCGGCTGCAAACTTGCCGATGCGCAGCAGTGTCTGCCGGGCGGCCGGTGCGCAGCACCAGGGTGGCCATGGGTACGGCCACGGCTAGTCCCACGGCCGTCGTCAGTGTGGGATAACGCAGCAGCGCCTGCATCGTCTTGCTGCGCGGGAAACTGTCACGAGGCCGGCCGTCATCCCGGAAGTCGGGCGCATCCTCATCAATGGGCGTGCCGTCTTCATCCACCAGCAACGGATAGTCGACCGGCGGGCGGGTGCGAGGTCGGATGCTGTGTTGCCTCCGAAATTCCTGAATGCAGAATTATTGCTGCTTCCGGTGCGTTCGGTGGCTCCAGCGCTGGCGCTGCCTTCAGCGCTCCGAGGGCTGCTGCCAGGGTCTGCTGTGCCGGTTTTTTTCATGGCGCGGGTCATGCGCCGATCCTGCACCATGAGGCGCTGAGGGCTTCCTGGCCGCGGCTCGACGCAGGATGTCGGCCAGCGACTCTCCCGCCACAGCGGTCGGTCGGGTTTCGCTGGATGCCCCTTCATGTCGCAGCGCGCCGCGTTCGGTGTTGTTGCCGTTCATGGCCAGCGCACGGCGACGCTGGATGCGCGCGAAGATGTCCTCGGCGGTTTCGTCGGCGCAGCTGGAACGGGTCATGTTCAGTTGTTCGTCATTCATGATTCTGAATTACGCTCACGTTCCAGGTCTTCCTTCAGGCTGCGCAGATCATCGGCCAGCACCTGACGGCTGAGGGGAAAGGGTTCGGGGTGGCTTTTGAGCAGGCTGCGGATGCGCAGCACCAGCACCAGGCTGAGGAGGACCCAGAAGCCGGCGGCGATGCCCAGCGCATGCAGGCGCCAGGGGGTGTCCCACGCCAGGGCCACCAGGGTGGCCATCAGCCACACCAGGCAGATGATGGCGATGACACCAGCAGCCAGACTTGTGCCCACCAGCTTGGCCAGCCACCGGGATTCGGTGCCGAGTTCCAGCGCCAGCAGGCGGCTGCGGTCGTCCAGGCCTGCCACCAGATCGGCGGCGGTCCGCTTCATCCGTCGGATGCGGGGTTCGAGGAGTTTGCCGAACATGTGTCAGGAGGCACAGGGCTGCGAAGCGCCGGCGGTGCCTGCGCTGGGGATGGGAACCCGCTGGCCGGTCGCAGGGAGAGACCGGCCAGCGGGCAGTGGCTCGGGAAGTGCGTTCAGGCGCTTCCCCGGCTACATAAGCGCGATGATCAGCGACGCGACAGCAGGAAGCCGATCACCAGGCCTGCAGCGGCGGCCATGCCGGCTGTCTGCCACGGCGAGTGTGGGCGTAGTCGTCCCACGCGGGCAGCGCCTTCGCGGGCGCGACGCTGCACTTCCTGGGCCGTGTCGTAGGTCACGTCGGACATGCGCTGGATGGAGTCACGCACATGGTTCAGCGCGGCACGCACTCAGGACGGTCGGCCAGCGAGTCGCCGTCCAGCAGATCGGAGATGTCGGCTTTCAGGGCATCCCACTCACGCTCCAGGTGGTCGCGCGAACGCTCGGCGGTACGGCCGAACTGCCGGCGGCTCTTTTTCAGGCCGCGCTCCAGTTCTTCCAGGCGGGCAGCCAGTTTTTCGGTGATATCGTCAGCCATCTTGGTTTCCTCAAAGAGTCTGTGAAAGTCGGAGATGCGCCTGCGTAAGCCGCCAGGCGCCTTTCCTGGGGTTCCGACCGGGGAGGGCATCTGCCTTCACACGGGCGGAACTCGGCTAAGCCGACAGACAAGTGTGCCAGCTTCATCACCCCATGTCTGGTCAGGGCTGGGGAAAACCAAGGGACCAACCGGTTTTTTTACAAAACAAGCACACGACGCAAGAAGGCCGCGATGTCCCTGATCTCCTCGGGGCAGACCGAATGGGGCATCGGGTACTCATGCCAGTCCACCGTGTAGCCCAGCGACTGCAGCAGGTCGCGCGAAGCCGTGGCACGTTCGATGACCACGACCGGATCGTCCTGGCCGTGGGCCATGAAGATGGGGTGTTCTGGTTGTCGGCGCTGCGCTCGAGGCCGTGCTGTCGGCCAGCGGCAGGTAGCCCGACAGGCCGACCAGCGCCGCCAGCCGCTGCTTATGGCGCAGGCCGGTCATCAGCGTCATGGCGCAGCCTTGTGAGAAGCCCATCAGCACGATGCGCTCGGCCGGGATGCCGCGTTCCACTTCACGGGCAATGAGGGCCTCGATGGCGGCCTGTGAGCGGCGCAACCCTGCCTCGTCCTCGCGTCGCGCCAGATCGGTGCCCAGGATGTCGTACCAGGCACGCATCACATAGCCGTTGTTGATGGTGACGGGCATCTGTGGTGCATGCGGGAAGATGAACCGGACGGGCACGCCCAGGTCCAGCATCTGGGCCACCGGCACGAAGTCGTTGCCATCGGCCCCCAGGCCGTGCAGCACGATGATTGAGGCCGTCGGTTCGGGGGCCGGTGACGAATTCCAGGGCTTCCAGGGGTTGGGGCATGGTCGGGGTATCAGTTGTGGGTGGGCGGTTCGTGTTCGGAGCGCACGACCGAGGGCTTGTCGGCCAGCGCGGCGCGTTCGGCCTCCAGGTCGGGCTTCTCGCCCGGTGGCAGGCCGTAGTACAGCTCGCCGATCTGGATGCGTTCGCGGCCCTGCTCGACACGGTAGCGGTTGGTGTCGCGCAGCGAATACACGCAGCCGCAGTATTCCTGCTGATAGAAGTGCTCGGCCTTGAGATCTCGATCATCCGGGCCGAACCGCCGCCCTTGCGCCAGTTGTAGTCCCAGTAGACCATGTCCGGATAGCGGGCGGCAGCGCGGTGGCCGCAGCCGTTGATCTGGTTCATGTCCTTCCAGCGCGAGATGCCCAGCGAGCTGGTGAACACCCGAAAGCCGTGTTCGTGCGCATAGAGGGCGGTGCGCTCGAAGCGCATGTCGAAACAGACCGTGCAACGCTCGCCGCGCTCGGGCTCGTGCTCCAGCCCCTTGACCCGCGTGAACCAGTTGTCCGAGTCATAGTCGGCATCAATGAAGATGATGCCGTGCTTCTGTGCGAAGCGGATGTTCTCTTCCTTGCGGATCTCGTATTCTCGCACCGGGTGGATGTTGGGGTTGTAGAAGAAGATGGTGAAGTCGATGCCGGCATCCACCAGCTTCTGCATGGGTTCGCCCGAGCAGGGTGCGCAGCACGAATGCAGCAGCACGCGGGTCTCGCCGTTGGGCAGCTGCAACGGTTGCTGTTGCTTGGGCGAGCGCTTGGTCTGGGCCCATGCGTTGCACGCCGGCCGTGGAAGAGTCGGACATGGGAAACCCTGCAAGGGCGGGAAAAACGATAGAAAGAAGGCGCCAGCACAAAGGGGCATTGTACGGTTGACCCCGAAATTGTGATAGCCCGCGCCGGGTCGGTGAAAGGGGTTTGCCGTTAGACTCGAAGGTTGTGCCCGATCATGCCGGACAGGGTGGCGTCTGCTGTCGCCATCGGTCCGTTGCGGTGTCGTCCGGGCGGGGCTGCCGAAAGTGCCTCTGTGGCATGGTATGGTCTGCTCCAACCGTCATTCATCCTTTCTTCTCGTTGCTGTATATGTCGACTTCTGTGCGTATCTTTCTGGGGGCTGCCTGCTGGTGCTGCTGGTGGTGGGAGGCCTGATGCTGATGCGGCCCGACCTGCTCATGCCGTCCGGGTCTCCTTCCGGCGGAAAGAGCGCATCGTCATCGCAGCAGCCATCCGCGCCGGAGGGCGATGCCAGCCAGGTGCGGCCTGCCATGGTGGTGACGGTTGCCCCGCCGAAGCGCGAGCTTCTGCCCGTGCAGGTGGTGGCCGATGGTGACGTGGTGGCCTCGGCAGGGAGGCCAGCATCGCATCCGAATCCACTCGCTGACGCTGGCCGAGGTGCTGGTCGATGTGGGGACACGGTGAGCGGGGGCAGGTGCTGGCGCGCTTCAACGGCAGGACCGTGGCCGAGGATGTGGCCCAGGCCAAGGCGTCGCTGGTGGAGGCGCAGGCCAATCGCCGTGGAAGCGCGTGCCAATGCGGAACGCGCCCGCCGTCTGCTGCGCACGGACTCCATGAGCAAGCAGCAGGCTGATCAGTATTTCGCAGCCGACCGTTCGGCCCAGGCCCGGGTGCGTTCCGCTCAGGCGGCGCTGGCGTCGCGCCGGCAGAACTGGCAGAACGTCGAGCTGCGGGCACCCGACGATGGCGTCATCTCGTCGCGCACGGCGACCGAAGGATCCGTGCCTGCAGCGGGCACCGAACTGTTCAAGCTCATCCGGCAGGGCAGGCTGGAATGGCAGGCCGAGCTGGGTGATGCCGATCTGATGAAGGTGAAGGCGGGTGATGCTGTCGTGGTGAATGCCGCCGATGGTCACAAGGTGGCGGCCCGGGTGCGTGCGGTGGCACCTTCGGCAAACACCAAGACGCGCACCACGCTGGTCTATGTGGATGTGCCAGCCGGCCCCGGGCTGTGGGCCGGCATGTTCGCGCACGGCACCTTCGAGCTGGGCCAGAGCCCGGGGCTGACGGTGCCGCTGGATGCGGTGGTTTCCAGCGACGGCTTTCTGTATGTCTCATCGCCTCAAGCCCTGACAACCACGTCGAGCGGGTGCGTGTGACTACCGGACGCCAGACCGCTGATCGGCTGGAGGTGATTCCGGCCAAGGGCCAGCAGCTGGCCGAGAGTGACCGCGTGGTGGTGGAAGGTGCAGCCTTCCTGTCCGACGCCGATCTGGTGCGGGTGGTGAGCACGCCGGCCACCGAAGAGCGCGCGACTGATGGTTCGCCAGCAGACAGTCAGTCGGCGGTCAATGATGTCGGTTCGATGAATCCTGACGTGAAGACGGATGATGCCGCCGGGCGCGCTGCACCGGAGGCCACTGGCAGGGCGCCGGCTGACAAGGTCTCGGGCAGCGCCGCATTCGGATGCGTGTGTCCATGCGCAACACGGTGTGGTCGGCACGGGAGGCAGCATGAATTTCTCGTCCTGGTCGATCCGCAACCCGATTGCGGTGATCCTGCTGTTCCTGGCGCTGACGATTGCGGGTCTGGTGAGCTTCGGGAGGATGCGGATCCAGAACATGCCGGACATGGATTACCCGGTGGTGACCGTCTCGGCGTCACTGGACGGAGCCACGCCCGACCAGCTGGAGAACGACGTGGCGCGAAAGATCGAGAACGCGCTGGTCGACCTGCAGGGGCATACGGCACATGTCGTCAACCCTGGGTGACGGAACCGTCTCCCTGATGGTGCAGTTCGAGGTGGACAAGCCTATCCAGGAAGCGCTGGATCAGGTGCGTTCCAAGGTTCAGGGGGTGCGTGCCGACTTGCCCAGCGCGCTACCTGAACCTGTGGTGGACAAGGTGGACGTGGCCAGCCAGCCGGTCCTGGCCTATGCCATCCAGTCCGATCGGATGGACATGCAGGAACTGTCCTGGTTTGTGGACAATGACCTCAACCGTATGTTGCTGGGCCTGAAGGGCGTGGGCAAGGTGACCCGTGTGGGCGGTGTGACGCGCCAGGTGCACGTCGATCTGGATCCGACCCGACTGCGCGCCCTGGGGCTGACAGTGGGGGCCATTTCCGAGCAGCTGCGCAACAACCAGATCGAGAGCGCCGGCGGTCATGCCGACATCGCCGGGGCAAGCAGCCCGCACGGGTGCTGGCTCGCGTGAAATCGGCCGAGCAGCTGAAGAAGGTGCAGATCACCAGCGGTGATGGCCGGCGGCTCCTGCTGGGGGAGCTCGGCACTGTCTCCGACACCATCGAGGAGCCGACCACCTCTGCTTGGCTGGACGGCAAGGAGATCGTGGGCTTCGAGGTGAGCCGCAGTCGTGGCGAAAGTGAAGTGGACGTGGGACAGCGCGTGCGCGAGCTGGCGCAGAAGCTGCAGCAGGATCGGCCGGATCTGAAACTGACCGAGACGATGGATCTGGCCACGCCGGCGCAGGAGAGTTTCAATAACACCATGCACACCCTCTATGAGGGCGCCCTGCTGGCCGTCATCGTGGTCTGGTTCTTCCTGCGCAACTGGCGTGCCACCTTCCTGGCCACAGTAGCGCTGCCCATGTCGGTACTGCCGGCCTTCATGGGCATGCATCTGCTCGATTTCACGCTCAACAACATTTCCCTGCTGGCGCTCACGCTGGTGATCGGGGTGCTGGTCGATGACGCGATCGTGGAAATCGAGAACATCGAACGTCACCTGGAAATGGGCAAGACGCCCTACCAGGCCGCCATGGAGGCCGCTGACGAGATCGGTCTGGCAGTGATTGCCACCACCTTCACGCTGATTGCCGTGTTCCTGCCCACGGCCTTCGCGACAGGCCTTGTCGGGCGTTTCTTCAAGCAGTTCGGCTGGACGGCCGCCATTGCGGTGTTTGCGTCGCTGGTGGTGGCGCGGATGCTCACGCCCATGATGGCCGCCTACATGCTGGCACCGCGCAAGGACGGGAAGATGGTCAGGATCCGCGCTGGCTGCGCACCCTATCTGAGTCTGGTCCGATGGGTGCTGGCGCACCGACGGCAGACGGCCATCTACGCGGTGCTGTTCTTCGTGGGGTCACTGGTCCTGGCCTCGCATCTGCCATCGGCTTTCATTCCGCCGGATGATTATGAGCAGACGCAGGTGACGCTGACGCTGGGGCCGGGTGCCACGTTGCAGCAGACCGAGCAGGCCGCCGAGAAGGCGCGGCTTCATCTGGAGAAGCTGCCACACATCGAGCGGATATATACCGCCATTGGTGCGGGCTCGGGCAATCAGTTCTCGGGCCTGACCTCCACCAACTATGCTGCATTGACCATCACGCTGGCGCCGCGTGCGGAACGCCCGCAGAAGACAGAAATCGAGCAATCGATGCGAAAGGCTCTGGAGGACATGCCTGGCATGCGGGTGAGCGTGGGCTTGGAAGGAAGTTCGGGGGCGAAATATGAATTCGTCGTCTCGGGCAGTGACGGCGCACGCCTGACCTCGGCTGCCCGGGATATCGAGCGCGACCTGCGCCGCATCCAGGGTGTGGGCAACATCACCTCATCGGCCAATCTGGTGCGTACCGAGGTGATCGTGCGGCCCGATGCCGCCAAGGCAGCATTGTTGGGAGTCACACCGCAGGCCATCAGCGATGCGCTGCGCCTGGCCACGCAGGGCGATTATGAGCAGCTGCTGCCCCAGCTGAACCTGGAGGCACGACAGGTGCCCATCGTGGTGCGACTGGCGAAGCCGGCACGCGAAAGCCTGGATGCCCTTCGGCGCATCGTGATCACGGGGGGCAGTGATCCGATCATGCTGGGCCAGGTGGCCACGCTGGAACTGGGCGGAGGGCCGGCCATCATTTCCCGTCTTGACCGCGACCGGAACATCACCTTCACCATCGAGCTGGGTGATCGGGACCTGGGCAGTGTCGAGCAGCAGGTGATGAACCTGCCATCCATCAAGCAGCTGCCCAATGGGGTGAAGATCGAGCAGTCGGGTGATGCCGAGCTGATGACCGACATGTTCAGCGACTTTGCCCTGGCCATGCTGGCCGGCGTGCTGTGCATCTGGATGGTGCTGGTGCTGCTCTTCAAGAGCTTCCTGCATCCGGTCACCATCCTGTCGGCCCTGCCGCTCGCGGTGGGGGGCTCGTTCATTGCCCCTGCTGCTGGGGCACTATGACATGTCCATGCCGGCGCTGATCGGGCTGATCATGCTGATGGGCATTGTCACCAAGAACTCGATCCTGCTGGTGGAATACGCCATCATGGCACGGCGCGAGCATGGCATGGATCGCTGGCATGCGCTGATGGATGCCTGCCACAAGCGCGCACGACCCATCATCATGACCACGGTGGCCATGGGGGCCGGCATGCTGCCGGCCATCATCGGATCGCCTTCCACCGACAATTACTTCAATGCCCCCATGGGCACGGCGGTGCTGGGCGGGCTCATCACGTCCACCGCGCTGAGTCTGCTGGTGGTGCCGGCGGTCTTCACCTACATCGATGACTTCGGCCAGTGGGTGGCACGGTTGTGGCATCGCAAGAAGGCCTGATGCGTGACCGGGCGCAGCACGTCGTGCTGCAGTCCGGCGTCGCGCATCTGAGCCGCGCTGGCATCCGAGCGGTGTTGCGCATCTGAATCGAACGACGCAGCGAACATGAGCGGTACAGGGCATCTGGGCACGCAGGTAGCCGCTTCCCTGAAAACAGAAGGGGCGCCATGAAGGCGCCCCGGGTACCTGCAGGCCGAGGAAGGGCTCCTCGGCCGATTCGTCAGACGGGCCTCATTCGGCCAGGTCCGTCTGCTCGTGCGACATCAGCTCTGACCGACACCGCCCAGCAGGGGTGAGGTAGCGCTCATACTGCTTCAGCATGTCGGCAATCAGCTCGTTGTGGTCCATGTACTGCACGTCATAGCCGATACGCCCGTCGAAGAAGTAGGTGTAAGGCTCATAGGTGACGCTGTGCTGGATGTGCGGCAGGTGCTCATCGTTGATCAGCTGCTCGGACACTTCGCGCTTGACCGACTTGATGCCGTACATGAAGTCACGCAGGGACTCCTTCTGGATGACCAGTTCCACGGCCGGCTCGGGCTGGTCGAACGAGGCTGTTGACCTGCACGGTCAGGCCGTACTTGCTGGTGAGTTCCTGACGCAGCTCGCGCATGGCGGGCAGGGCCGTGTGTTTCAGGAAGCGCAGGATGTCCTCTTCCTGGGTCTGGTTCATCATCTGTTCCAGACGCGCGTGCCAGTTCTTGCCGGACCAGAAGACGCTGGACGGATGCACCTTGGTGGAGAAGTACTGGCGGTCGGCGTTCAGGCCTTTCCACAGGCTGAAGCACATCAGCAGCATCAGCATGGCAAAGGGCAGGGCCACGATCAGCGTCATGGTCTGCAGGTTGCCCAGGCCGCCTTCGCGCATCAGCACCACAGCACGACCGACATCAGCACGCCCCACGCGATGGCCTGCCAGCGAGGCGAGCTCAGGCTCTTGTCGCGCGAAGCGATGTTGTTGAGCACATAGATGCCCGAGTCGGCCGAGGTGACGAAGAAGAGCGCGATCACCGCCAGGCTGACGATGCCCGTGAGTGCCGGCATGGGCAGGAACTCCAGGAACTTGAAGAGCAGCTTCGGGCGTGCCCGTCATGCTGCCCAGCACGCCAGCAGCGCCGTGCGTGTCCATCCAGATGGCGGTGTTGCCGAACACGGTGAACCATAGCACGCCGAACAGCGACGGGATGACCAGCACGCCGAAGATGAATTCACGGATGGTGCGGCCGCGCGAGATGCGGGCGATGAACAGGCCCACGAACGGCGCCCCACGAGCACCACCAGGCCCAGTACAGGATGGTCCAGCCGGTGAACCACTCGGTGTGCTCATGCTCGTAGGTGTAGGTCTTGAAGCTGAGCTGCAGGATGTTGCTGGCATAGGTGCCGATGTTTTTCGCTGAAGGCGGCCAGCAGGTGCAGCGTGGGGCCGGTGGCCAGCACGAACACCAGCAGCGCGATGGCCAGGCACAGGTTGATCTCGCTGAGCAGCTTCACGCCCCTTGCCGACGCCCGAGATGGCCGAGGTGACGGCCAGTGCCATGACCACGGCGATGACGACGATGCGCAGGGTGAAGGTGTTTTCGCTGATCCAGCCCAGCTGTTCCAGGCCGGCGCCCATCTGGGTGGCGCCAAAGCCCAGCGTGGTGATGATGCCGAACAGCGTGGCCAGCAGGGCCATGATGTCGATGGCATCGCCCAGACGGCCGTTGATGCGCTCTTTGAAGAGCGGATAGAAGCAGGGACGCAGTGCCAGCGGCAGCTTGTAGCGGAAGCCGAAATAGGCCAGCGCCAGGGCGATCATGCCGTACACGCCCCAGGCGTGGATGCCCCAGTGGAACATTGAATGCAGCAGTGCCTGCTGCTCACGCTGCTCGGGGGCGCCGACCGTGATGTCGGACAGATAGTGGGACAGCGGCTCGGCCACGCCGAAGAACATCAGGCCCACGCCCATGCCGGCGGCAAAGAGCATGGCCAGCCAGGACAGCACGCCGAATTCGGGCTCTTCCTCGTCATTGCCCAGCTTGATGCTGCCCAGGCTGCTGACGGAGAGGATCACCAGAAAGCAGATGAAGATGGAAAACGCCAGGACGTAGAACCAGCTGAAGTGGTTGAAGATGCCGGCCTTGGTGGCATCCAGCAGGACCTGGGTCTTTTCGGGGGCGATGAGGATCATGGCGACCAGCGCCACGACGAACAGCAGCGTCACCGAAATGACGAAGGGATTGAACGACGAACGTTTTTCGATGAATGCAGGCAAAGACAAATTCATCCTCCTCCTGAAAGGCAGGGCCAGGGCGGGCGCACCAGCGTGGCGTGGGCGCGAATGTGCTGCGCGTGAATGCGCGGCGGGCGACAGGAAAAGCGAAGTCGCCGAATGCTGCGGGGAAGCCGGGGAGTCCTGAAAAGTTGCGTCGCGATGAATTCATCCGAAGGATGCATTCATCGCAGGAAGCTATTCGGATCTTTCCCGGTATGACTGACGCACGATGAGTGGCTGCGTCAGGCTTCCGTGAGAGTGCCCAAGGCTATTTGATGGAAATTGGCGAAACCGTGTTGCCTGTTGCTTCGCCGGGCAGCCCACGATTATAGCAGCTCCGGAAATACGGAATTGAATGGCCCTGATGTTCAGTCTTCCGGAACGTAGACCATGCTGCCGTCCTTCATGCGGTAGGCAACGCCAGCCTTGGTTCCGTGGCCTTCACCGATCTTGCCCTGTGACTGATAGCGTTCCAGTTTTTCAGGGTTCTTCACCATGATTTCCATGTTGGGCTGGCCCGCATTGCGAATGACGGTGAGCGTGTCGGATGAGAAGGGATTGACCGGGCTGTTGGCAGCAGCCAGCAGCAGGGCCGCAATGATGACCAGAAAGACGTCGATCAAATTGACAACTGACAGGGATCGGGTCGTCATCTTCCAGGTCTTCGAGCAGACGTGATTTTCCGGGTTTCATTTCTGTGAATCTCCGGCGCGCTTGCGTTGCACGGCCAGCAGGTCCTGGGCATACCTATGGGGCTATCCGTGCCGGGCCAGGAGAGAATTGGCACATGCCGTAGGGAAGCTGCCCAAGCGTTGACCCGATAAATTGTCGTTGGGCTGACAAGGCCGGTATTCATGCTGACTTTCAGGCCGGCTTTGGGGGCCAGCCATGTAGATACGCAGGGACCGTTGCCGGTCCCTAGGGTGAATCAGCGCTTGCCGCCCAGCAGGCTGCTGCCCAGCTTCACCAGGTCGTTCATGTCGAGCTTGCCGTCACCGTTCTGGTCCAGCAGGCTGGCCAGCGCACCGCCAGCGCCCTGGTTGTCCAGTTGCTGGCGCTCATTGGCCAGGGGTCCCTGGTCCAGCTGCTGCGTGCCGTTGCCACCCTGCAGGAAGCGCTGGCTGAGGAAGGACATGACGATGGGCAGCAGCATGCCCAGCAGATTGCCGGCACCCTGCGTGCCCAGGCCGGTGGACTGGCCCAGTCCTTCGGCGGCGCGGGCCGAGCCCCTGGTTGCCGAAGACGGTGGCGAGCAGGTCGCCGGCATTGCCGGACGAGGTGCTGCTGGCCGCAGACTGGCCGCCGCCCAGCATGCTGCCCACCAGCCCGCCCAAGGCACCGGCCAGGCCGCCGCCGGCCGCGTTGCCCGTGCCGCCCAGCAGGCCGCCGAGGATGTCGCCCAGGCTGCCGGCCTGGCTGCCCCTGGCCACCGCCCAGGGCCCCAGCATCGAGGCGATGCCGGCCGCGCCCTGACCGCCCTGCTGGGCCTGGTTGCCCAGGGCGCCCATCATCAGTGGCAGGGCCTGGCTGACGGCCGAGCTGGCCTGTTCGGTGCTGGTGCCCAGTTGCTGGGCGATCTTCTGCATGGGCTCACCCTGCAGTTGGGAAAACAGTTGCTGGCTGAGACTCTGGTCGCTCCTCGAGGGACTCCTGTGTGTCTGTTGGGTCTGCTTGGTCTGTTGGAGAAGGCGCGCCCATGATAGCGGCGCCCGCGACCGGGGAAGGGGGCTTTTCCGCCTGAAACGTGTTTTTGCCTTGTCTTTCGCTTTGGGGGCTGGTGCTTTCCCTTGGATGTCCGCTGGAGGGGATGGCGCAGGAGGGGCAGGTTATGATGCAAGGCATTGCCTTGGCAGGCCCCTTTCCCTTTCCTTTCTGACCGATGAAACTCGCTTCCGACCGACGCTATTTCTTCGTGGGTTTTCTCTTGCGCTGGTGTCGCTGGCGTTCCCGCCATCCTGCTGCCCTTCTATAGCGCGCTGATGTGGGCCGTCATTCTGGCGATGCTGTTTGCGCCCATGCAGCGGGCATTGATGCGGCGCATGCCGCAGCGCGTCAATACGGCCACGTTCATCACGCTGGGTGCGGTCATCATGATGGTGATCATCCCGGTGATCGGGCTGACCATGTCGCTGGTGAATCAGGGGCGCAGATCTACAGCCGCATCCGGTCGGGCGATCTGAACTTCGGGGCATACCTGGCCAAGATCATCGAGGCCATGCCGGGCTGGCTGCACCGCATGCTGGATGCCCAGGGCCTGCTGGACCTGCCGTCCATCCAACGGAGACTGGCCGACAGTGGCAGCGAGATCGGCCAGTTCCTGGCCTCGCAGGCCGTCAACATCGGCAGAACACGGTGGATGCCCCTGGCCAGTACCGGCGTGCTGCTGTACGCTGCTTTTCTTCCTGCTGCGTGATGGCGGGCAGCTGGCCGCCATGTTCTACCGTGCCATTCCGCTGGAGGACGAGCCGAAGAATCATCTGCTGGGCAAGTTCTCGGCGGTGGTGAAGGCCACCGTGAAGGGCAACGTGGCCGTGGCGATCGTGCAGGGGGTGCTGGGCGGGATCATCCTCTGGGCGCTGGGCATCAAGGGCGTGATCCTGTGGTCGGTGGTGATGGCCTTCCTGTCTCTGCTGCCGGCCGTGGGCTCGGGCCTCATCTGAGGGCCGATCGCCCTCTACTTCCCTGGCGACGGGCGCCACCTGGCAGGGCGTGGTGTTGCTGGCCTATGGCGTGGGCGTGATCGGCATGGTGGACAACGTGCTGCGCCCGGTGCTGGTGGGCAAGAACACCAAGATGCCCGATTACGTGGTGCTGGTCTCCACCATCGGCGGCATGTCGCTCTTCGGGCTCAACGGCTTCGTGATCGGGCCGCTGATCGCCGCGCTGTTCATGGCGGCCTGGGATCTGTACGTGTCGCCCGATCGTGATCGGGATGAGGAAGTGCACGAAGCCCTGGAAAATGGCGAGCTGCCGGCCCAGGTGGCGCTGACGGTGGGGGATGCGCCGAAGGAGGCGCTGCTCGAGGCGCGGGCACAGCTGGCGCGGGCCAAGGCTGAAGAAGCGGCCGAAGCGGCCCGCTGAGGTGGAAGGCCGAGGTGAAAAATGCCAAGGCCAGGAAAGAGGAGGAGGACGCCCGGAAAGGCTGTCGACAAGCCTCGGGCTTCGGAGGAATGCGACCGGGCATAGCCGGCCGGCCTTTCATGTTGAGCGCGGGGTCCTGGTGTCTCTCTCGGGCCAGGGGTCCATCAGAAAAAAACGGCTCCCGAAGGAGCCGTTTTTCTGAGAGTTACTCCACCGTCACCGACTTGGCCAGGTTGCGCGGCTTGTCCACGTCGGTGCCCCGAGCCAGGGCAGCGTGGTAGGCCAGCAGCTGCAGCGGCACCACGTGCAGGATCGGCGACAGGGGGCCGGCATGGTCCACCGGGTTGATGACGTGCACGAAGTCCGACGGTTCGATGTGGGTGTCGCGATCGGCAAAGACGAAGAGTTCGCCGCCGCGGGCCCGCACTTCCTGGATGTTGGACTTCAGCTTCTCGATGAGCGCGTCCTTCGGCGCCACCACCACCACCGGCATGTTGGCATCCACCAGCGCCAGCGGGCCGTGCTTGAGCTCACCGGCAGCATAGGCCTCGGCGTGGATGTAGGTGATTTCCTTCAGCTTCAGCGCGCCTTCCATGGCGATGGGGAAGTGCACGTCACGGCCCAGGAACAGGGCGTGATCCTTCTCGACGAAGCGCTTGGCCCATTCCTTCACGGCGGGCTCGACGGCCAGCACGTGTTTCATGGCGGCCGGCAGGTGGCGCATCTGGGCCAGCAGCTCGGCTTCACGCTCGGGCGTCAGGTGGGCGCGCATCTTGGCCAGCACGATGGTGAGCAGGAACAGCGCCGCCAGCTGAGTGGTGAAGGCCTTGGTGGAGGCCACACCGATCTCGGGGCCGGCACGCGTCAGGAAGCGCAGCTTGCTGTTGCGGATGAGGGCCGATTCCGGCACGTTGCAGATCGACAGCGTGTCGGTCATGCCGTTGCCCTTGGCATGCTGCAGCGCGGCCAGCGTGTCGGCCGTCTCGCCCGATTGCGAGATGGTGATGACGAGCGTCTCGTCCTGCGGGACCGGGTCGCGGTAGCGGTATTCGCTGGCAATCTCCACGTCGGTGGGGATGCGCGCGATGGATTCCAGCCAGTACTTGGCCACCACGCCAGCGTGATAGCTGGTGCCGCAGACCAGGGATCAGGATGCGGCGGGTGCGCTTGAAGATTTCTTCGGCGTCGGCACCGAACAGGCCCGGCTGCAGCGAGCTGGCGTACTCGATCATCTCCAGCGTGTTGCCGATGGCGCCAGGCTGCTCGAAGATCTCCTTCTGCATGTAATGGTCGTAGTTGCCCAGCTCGACCGCATCGGCCGACAGCTGGCTCGACCACCGGGCGCGTCACCACGTTGCCGGCTGCGTCACGGATGGTGTAGCCGTCGCAGGTGAGCGTGGCCAGATCACCTTCTTCAGGTAGATGACGTGCTTGGTGACCTGCAGCAGGGGCCGAGGTGTCGGAGGCGAGGAAGTTCTCGCCCTTGCCCGAACCTTCGCCACCCACGCCCAGCAGCAGGGGCGAGCCGCGGCGGGTGCCCACGACGGTGCCCGGCTCGCGGCTGCTGATGACGGCCAGCGCATAGGCGCCGTGCAGCTGCTTGATGGCCTTGGCCACGGCATCGGTCGGCGACAGGCCGCCCAGCACCAGCGAGATGCACCAGGTGCGCCACCACTTCGGTGTCGGTCTGCGAGGTGAACTCGTAGCCCTGGCCTTGAGCGCGCTGCGCAGCTCTTCGTGGTTCTCGATGATGCCGTTGTGCACCACCGAGATCTGCAGGTCGGAGCCCGTGGAGATGTGCGGGTGGGCATTGCCCTCATTGACGCCACCGTGCGTGGCCCAGCGGGTGTGGGCGATGCCGGTGGGGGCGTCGGCGTGCTTTTCCTTGGCGCGGGTGTCCAGCTCGGCCACGCGGCCCACGGCACGGACACGGTTCATGTGGCCTTCCGGGTCGAGCAGCGCCAGACCGGCGGAGTCATAACCGCGATATTCGAGTTTGCGCAGGCCCTCGATCAGGATGGGGACGACATTGCGCTGTGCTACGGCACCAACGATTCCACACATGGTTTCGACTCTCTAGTTGCTGTCGGGTTGGCGCGGCGGACTGCCGCCAGGTTCATTTGGTCTTGCGTTGCGGACGTTTCCAGTCGGGCCGGGTGGTCTGCTGCACGCGGCTCAGCGTCAGCGAGTCGGCAGGTGCCTCGCGGGTGAGCGTGGTGCCGGCCGCCAGCGTGGCGCCGCGTCGGACCGTCACCGGGGCGACGAGCTGGGAGTCGCTGCCCACGAACACGTCGTCCTCGATGATCGTCTTGTGCTTGTTGACGCCATCGTAGTTGCAGGTGATGGTGCCGGCGCCGATGTTGACGCGCGAGCCGATCTCGGCATCGCCCACGTAGGAGAGGTGGTTGATCTTGCTGCCGGTGCCGGTGCTGGCGTTCTTGAGCTCGACGAAGTTGCCGATGTGGCTGTCCTCGCCCAGCTTGGTGCCGGGGCGCAGGCGGGCGAAGGGGCCGATGCGGCCCTGTGCGCCCACCTCGGCGCTGTCGATCACCGACATGGCCTGCACCTGGGTGCCGTCAGCCAGCGTGCAGTCCTTCAGCACGCAGTTGGGAGCCGATCTTCACGCCCTTGCCCAGCCGGACGGTGCCCTCGAAGACGCAGCCCACGTCGATGGACACGTCACGGCCGCATTCCAGCGTGCCACGGATGTCGATGCGGTCGGGGTCGGCCAGCATGACGCCGCTGTCGGTCAGGCGGTCGGCCAGGTTGCGCTGGTGGCGACGCTCCAGGAAGGCCAGCTGGGTCTTGCTGTTGACGCCCAGCGTTTCCCCACTCGGCGTCGGGGTGCGCCGTGACGACACCGGTGCCATCGGCCACGGCGGCGGCGATCACGTCGGTCAGGTAGTACTCGCCCTGGGCGTTGTCGTTCTTCAGGGCCGTGAGCCAGCGCTTGAGCGGCCGGGTGGGGCAGACCAGGATGCCGGTGTTGACCTCGTTGATCTTCAGCGTCTCGGCGTCGGCATCCTTCTGCTCGACGATGCGGCTGACGTTGCCGGCGGCGTCACGCACCACGCGGCCATAGCCGGTGGGGTCGGCCACATGTTGCGAAAGCAGCGCCAGCTTGCCGCCCTTGGCGGCTTCGGCCAGGCGCTGCAGGGTGGAGGCCTTCACCAGCGGCACGTCACCGTACAGGATGAGCGTGGGCACGTCGTCGACCAGCATCGGGACGGCCTGGGCCACCGCATGGCCGGTGCCCAGCTGGGGGGACTGCAGGGCCCACTGCACGTCGGTCTGCCCGGCAAATGCGGCCTGGACCTGCTCGCCGCCATGGCCATACACCACCACCAGCCGCTGTGGGTCGAGGGTGCGGGCGGTATCGACGACATGGCCGAGCAGGGACTTGCCGGCCAGCGGATGCAGTACTTTCGGCAGGTCGGAGTTCATCCGTTTGCCCATGCCGGCAGCCAGGATCACGATGTTCATCTGGATTTCTGGGGTGATTCAGGAAAGAAGGGCAGGAAGGCGTGGCCTGGAAACAACCATGCCCCTCTAGGGCATGGCCCCCATTGTGCGGGGGCCATGTTGCGTGCCGATGTCAGGTGGCCACGACATGCAGGCCAGCAGTGTATGCCGAAACGACTGATCCTGCCGTGAAGTAATGGTGCAACCAAGGGGTTCTGCACACCGACTTGTTACCGTTTGCAGCCCCCGGGAACCGCTCAGGCCGGCGGGTTGTCGGCCACCTCGGGCTGGCGGGCCAGGTCGACGATCTCCGGGTGTCCCTGGCCGCCCAGCAGCGTGGGGGCCAGCGAGCCGACGATCATCCCGACGATGGCGCTGCCCAGGCCCACCAGCTGCGCGGGCACCAGCGCATCGGCCATGAAGTGCTCGGCGTACTGCCAGGCCACCACGCCACAGAACATGGACAGCAGCGCGCCCTGCGGGGTCGCGCGGCGCCAGAACATGCCGAAGACTAGCGGCGTGAAGGCGGCCACCAGGGTGACTTTGTAAGCATCCTGAACCATCTGATACATGGACGATTCACTTTTGCAAGGCGAACAGTGTCACGCAGCAGGTGAAGCCGATCAGGATGAGAGCGCAGCAGCACCAGCATCTTGCGGTCGGACGGCTTGTGGCCCCACAGCGGCTGGATGACGTTCTCGGTGATGACGGCGGTAGGCGCCAGCAGCGTGCCGCTGGCCGTGGACAGGATGGCCGAGAGCAGCGCGCCGAAGAACAGCACCTGGGCAAACAGCGGCGTGCGCTGCAGGATCAGCGTGGGCAGCACCTGCTGGAAGTCGTTCTCGTTGGAAGCATCTGCTTGACCATGGCCGGGTCGATGAGCAGGGCCGAGACGGCGATGAACATCGGGATGAAGGCCATCAGCAGGTACAGCGAGCCACCCAGCAGCGTGCCCCTGCCGGGCAATCTTCTCGGTGCGGGCCGAGGTGACACGCTGGAACACGTCCTGCTGCGCCACCGAGCCCAGCGCCATGGTGACGAAGGCGGCGATGAAGCCCAGCCAGTCGTGCAGTGAGGCGCCGGGGAAGAACTTGAGCCGGTCGGAGGCCTGCGCAGTGGCCACCACCTTGTCGACACCGCCCGCCATGCCGGCCAGCATCCAGGCGATGTAGATCAGCCCGGCCACGATGATCACGGTCTGGAAGAGGTCGGTGAGGCCACCGACCACATGCCGCCGAAGAGCGTGTAGACGCCCACGATGACGGCACCCAGCACGATGCCCTGTTCCAGCGTGATGGCGTTGCCCGACACGGTGTGGATGACGATGCCCAGCGCCACCAGGTTGGCCGAGCTCCAGCCCAGGTACGAGATGGAGATGGCGGCCGCCGAGGCCAGCTCGACCGTGCGGTTGTAGCGCCTCTTGTAGAAGTCGCCCACCGTCATCAGCTTCAGCCGGTAGTAGGGGCGGCCAGAAAGAGCGCCACGAAGATCAGGCGAAGGCGGCCCCGAAGGGATCGCCCACCACGCCCCTGCAGGCCTTCCCTTCAGGAAGGTGGACGAGACAGCCAGGGATCAGCTCGGCGCCGAACCAGGTGGCGAACACGGTGGCCGTGTTCATGTAGAGCGGCAGACTGCGCCCGGCGACCAGATAGTCGGCCGAATTCTTGACACGCCGTGCGGCGTAGAACCCGATGCAGATCGTCACTGCGAAATAGCAGGCAACCAGGGTAACGAGCATGGGGATCTCCTGGAAAGCGGAGGAGGAACGGAATGGGCCCGGCAGGCCCGGCGACGAAGGGTCAGGAGAATCTGGGACGGCACCGCGCCGGCGGACGGCAGTGCCAGGGGCTAGTTGAGATAGCGCCAGATCTGCAGGGCCAGGATGATGGCCAGGAGCACGATGCCCACCTGCAGCCAGCGCAACGTTCTTCGCTGGCCCCGTTCGATGTGTTCCAGCAGGCGTTTGTGGGCAGGGATCCAGGGCCGGCTCGGCCTGGGCTTTCAGGGGCGGCATGCAGCAGGCGCGGCAGCTCGGGCACCAGCTGTGCCCAGCGGGCGCTTCCTGGCGGACCTTGTTGTCAAAGCCCTGCCAGCCCACCTGCTGCTTGATGAAGACTTCCAGGATGGGCTGCGCCGTGACCCACAGGTCCAGGTCGAGGGTTGAGCTCGCGGCCCAGACCCTCGATGTTGAGCAGCGTCTTCTGCAGCAGCACCAGCTGGGGCTGGATCTCGACGTTGAAGCGGCGCGACGCCTGGAAGAGGCGCATCAGCACGATCCCCAGCGAGATTTCGCGCAGCGGTCGGTCGAACACCGGCTCGCAGCAGGCAGCGCACGGCGCCTTCCAGCTCTTCGGCCCGCGTGTTGGGCGGCACCCAGCCGGATTCGATGTGCAGCTCGGCCACCCGGCGGTAGTCGCGCTTGAAGAAGGCCAGGAAGTTCTGCGCCAGGTAGCGCTTGTCATGGTCGGAGAGCGTGCCGACGATGCCGAAAGTCCAGCGCGATGTAGCGATTGAAGTCGTCCGGCCCGTTGCCCACCAGGATGTTGCCCGGGTGCATGTCGGCGTGGAAGAAGCCATCGCGGAACACTTGCGTGAAGAAGATCTCCACCCGTCGCGCGAGAGCTTTTCCAGGTCGATGCCGGCCGCGCGCATGCGGTCGAGCTGAGCCGATGGGGATGCCCTCGACCCACTCCATCACCAGCACGTTGCGGCGGCAGTAGTCCCAGTACATCTGCGGGATGCGCAGCAGCGTGGAGCCCTCGAAGTTGCGCTTGAGCTGATTGGCGTTGGCCGCCTCGCGCACCAGGTCCAGCTCGTCGTCGGGTAGTGGTCGAACTCGTCGACCACCTCCATGGGACGCAGCCGCCGGGCGTCGGCCGACAGGCGCATGGCCAGCGTGGCGCCGGTGCGCAGCAGGCTCAGGTCGTCCTCGATCACGTCCAGCATGCCCGGGCGCAGCACCTTCACGGCCACCTGGGTGCCGTCGTGCAGGCGGGCACGGTGAACCTGGGCGATGGAGGCCGAGGCGATGGGCTCGCGGCCGAACTCGGCAAAAGGCCTGCTCCAGCCGCATCTCCAGCCCGCGCTCGATCTCGGCCACGGCCTGATCGGCCGGGAACGGCGGAACCCGGTCCTGCAGCAGGGCCAGTTCGTTGGCGATGTCGGGTGGCAGCAGGTCGCGCCGGGTGGACAGCACCTGGCCGAACTTCACGAAGATCGGCCCCAGGCTCTCGAAGGCCATCCGCAGGCGCACCCCGCGCGGTTCGCGGATAGTGCCCATCCGCAGCCAGCGCGTCATGCGCAGAAGCCACGGGGAGCGTGAACTGCTGGCAGCGCCGCTGACCACCAGTTCGTCCAGGCCGAAACGGCGGACTGTCCAGAGGATCCGGATCAGCCGGCGCGTGCTGGAAAAACCAGGAGATGGGTCCGTTCACCTCAATCCTCGGCGTCGTCGCCGGTGCGCGAGGTGTTGAAGTCGTACAGGGTGCGGTCCATCAGATGGGACGGACGCACCCTGCCCAGAGAGGAAAAGATCGTTTCCAGGCGACCGGGGAAGCGCTTCTCCCAGGACTTGAGCAGCTCCTTGGTCTCGGCGCGCTTCAGGTTGGGCTGGCTTCCGCACAGGTTGCAGGGGATGATCGGGAAATTCTTGACCTCGGCCCAGCGGATGAGATCCTTCTCTTCCACATAGGCCAGCGGCCGGATGACCACATGGCGGCCGTCGTCCGACACCAGCTTGGCCGGCATGGTCTTGAGCTGACCGCCATAGAAGAGGTTCAGGAAGAACGTGGCCAGGATGTCGTCGCGGTGGTGGCCCAGCGCGATGCGCGTGGCCCCCAGCTCGGACGCCACCCGGTACAGGATGCCACGCCGCAGCCGCGAGCAGAGCGAGCACTTGGTCTTGCCATCGGGGATGACCCGCTGCACCGTGCTGTAGGTGTCTTCCGTCTCGATGTGATATTCGACGCCCAGCTTCTGCAGGTAGTTGGGCACGTCGGCCGGAAAGCCCGGCTGGCGCTGGTCGAGGTTCACCGCCACGATGGAGAAGGGCACCGGCGCGCGCTTCTGCAGCCCGAGCAGGATGTCCAGCATGGCAAAGCTGTCCTTGCCGCCCGACAGGCAGACCATCACCCGGTCGTTCGGGCCGATCATGTCGTAGTCGGCAATGGCCTGGCCGGTCAGCCGGTACAGCCGCTTGGAGAGCTTGTTGTTCTCGTGGTCCTCGCGCCGGGTGTCGCGCAGGCCAGGGCGCGATGCGGCAGGCGGCACGGCGGGGTGGCCCTGCCGGGGCTTGCGTCGGGTCAGCAGAGGCGGAACTGCCCTGACTGCCCGAGGGCGCGCCTGCGTCTGCATCACCGTGCAGTGCGTCCAGTCCGCCGAGCCACGCTGCCTGCTTCTCGTCCAGCGGGCTTTCCTGCGTGGGCAGCCGGCCCGTGCCGGGACGACGGATCTCGTCGATCCGGATGGTCTGGGTGGCTGGCCGGTCTGCGTAGCTGGCGCTCTCGGCGGGCTGGGAAGGGCTGGCCTGCATGGCGTCGTGATCGTCGGCGATGGAAGGAGGGGCGACCGGAAACGAAGGGACCGGACCTCGCGTCCGGCCAGGGCGTCCTGCCGGGCAGGACATCCGTCAGGAATGGCTGCGCTGCGAAGGCAGGTCCAGACCTTTCCGAGGACGCAATCATAGCGGCTTTAGAGGCCGGGTGACGGATTTTGCGCCCCATGTGGCCTGCCTTTTACAAAAAAAGCACGTGGGGCGGGCGTGTCAGCGACCCGTGGGGGGCGTTCCATCCATCAGGCTGGCATCACGCGGCAGGCCCAGCAGGTGCTGGCCGCCGTCGACCAGCAGCGTGGTGCCGGTGATCGAGCGGGTCTTCATGGCAAAGACCACGGTGTCGGCAACGTCCTGGGCCGTGCTGGACGCGCCCAGCGGCGACAGCGTGCGGTGTGCGTGGGCAAACGCGGCATCGTCCTGCAGGTAGCTGGGCAGCGTGAGGCCCGGCGCCACGCCCACGACGCGCATCCGGGGTGCCAGCGCCTGTGCCAGCATGGTGGTGGCTGCCGACAGGGCGGCCTTGGACAGTGTGTACGACAGGAAGTCCGGATTCAGGTTGAAGAGCTCTGGTCCAGCAGATTGACGATGACGCCATGAACCGGTGCCGCAGGCAGCTGACTGGCCAGGGACTGGGCCAGCAGCAGCGGTGCCATCAGGTTGGGCACCAGGTGCTGTTGCAGACTCTCGGGCGTGAACGAGCGGATGTCGTCGTATTCAAAGCGCGAGGCACTGTTGACCAGCCCGGAGACGGGGCCGAGCGAATCCGCCAGGCGGGGCACCAGCGTCTGGCACTGAGCGGCATCGTCCAGGTCGGCCTGGAGCAGCACGGCTCGACGGCCCAGTGCCCGAATCTCTTCCACAGTCTGTTCCGCTTCGACCACGGAATCGCGGCAATGCACGCCGATGTCCCAGCCATCCTGTGCCAGGGCCAGGGCAATGGCACGGCCCAGCCGCTTGCCCGCCCCGGTGACGAGTGCGACGCGTGGTGTGGCCGTGGATCCCCTGCGTGGCGGTGGCGCGTGTGTCGGCAGGGGCAACCGTGTTGTCGACGGGAGACCCTGCACAGGCAGAAGGTGGACGGAGCGTGTTCCATGGTGGCGCACTGTAGCATGAGGGGTGCATGTTATCGGCCGGCGTTGCGCTCGGCTTCTTTCCTGGATGGTGCTGTCATGTCCCTGTCTCATTCCCGCGTCGAGTCTGCCCTGCCCGTACCCGACCGCGAGGCCCTGGCGATCAGCCAGGAACTGTCGACGCGCATCGCGGCCGAGATTGCGCGTAACGGTGGCTGGCTGAGCTTTGCGCGCTACATGGAAATGGCGCTCTACGAGCCGGGTCTGGGCTATTACAGCAACCCCGGCCAGGTGTTCGGTGCGGCAGGTGACTTCGTGACCGCACCGGAACTCACGCCGCTTTTTGGAGCGACCCTGGCCCGGCAGGTCTCCCCGTGGCTGAAGGATCCGGCGCTGGCAGGCAGCGGCCAGGTGGTGCTGGAAGTGGGCGGTGGCAGCGGCATGCTGGCCGCGCAGCTGCTCAATGCGCTGGACAACGTGGGGGCACCATGAGGTGCGTTACCTGATTCTGGAACTGTCGGCAGAACGCCGTGAGCACCAGCGCCAGACCCTGAAGAGCCTGGCCCCGGGCCTGATGGACCGGGTGGGATGGCTGGAGACCTTCCCCGAAACCTTTGCCGGTGTGGTAGTGGCCAACGAGCTGCTGGATGCCATGCCGGTGCAGCTGTTCGAGTGGCAGGCGGAGGTGGGCGCTGACCTGCAGGAGATGGGCGTGACGTGGGTGGACGGCCAGTTTGCCTGGGCGCCGCGCCCGGCCGATGCGGCGCTGACGGAAACTGTGACCGCGCTGCGCAACCGGCTGGGACCGGAAGGCGCAGTGGCACAGTCCCTACCGCTCGGAAATCTGCCCGGCGCAGCAGGCCTGGATGCGCACGCTGGCCGACCGCATGACGGCTGGTGTGGTGATGCTGCTGGACTACGGTTTTGCTGCACCCGAGTATTACCACCCGCAGCGGGATCAGGGCACGTTGATGTGCCACTACCGGCACCGCAGCCACGCCGATCCCTTCCTGTGGCCGGGGTTGAGCGACATCACGGCGCATGTGGATTTCACGGCGCTGGCCCGGGCGGCCACGGCCGAGGGCTTCTCGCTGGTGGGCTACACCTCGATGGCGACCTTCCTGCTGAATGCCGGCCTGCTGGATGAGCTGGCGGACCTGCCTCGCGAGCCCGAGAGCTTCTGGTTCGCCCAGGCCCAGGCGGTGCAGCAGCTGATTTCCGAGGCCGAGATGGGCGAACTCTTCAAGGTGATCGCCTTCGAGAAGAATCTGCGTGAAGCGGCCTCGGTGCTGGGCTTTGGCGGAGACCGGGCGGTGTGAGGACTGTCACTCGATGCCGGCCAGCTTGTGAGTCTGGATGCTGAGCTGCCACCGGGGGCGGCCGGGTCGCTGGTTGAGCTGCCCCAGCTGGGTGATGGTTTCCAGCATGTTCATCCGGCCATCCACGTAGCAGGGCGACAGATAGTATCGGTCGGCCCGGATGCTGTCCTCGATCTGGGCACAGAAGGCGCGCACGTCGCCATCCACCACGATGCGCACCTCGTGCGCGAACTTGATGTGGCGCTTCTGGTAGGCCTGCTGATAGAGGCGCTTCGGGCTGGTGGCGATGTAGTCGATCTGCGGCGGCACCGGCTTCAGGCCGTTGGTCTCGATGGCCAGAAAATGCCCTTCGGCCTTCAGACAGTCCAGCAGCCGCTCCAGGTGAGGCTGGATGGTGGGTTCCCCGCCGGTGATGATGACGTTGCGGGCCGAGAATGTCCGAACCTTGGCCAGGATGTCCCCCAGCGTCATGGTGCCGAAGCGGTTGTAGTCGGTATCGCACCACGGGCAGGCCAGATTGCATTTGCCGAAGCGGATGAAGACGCTGGGCATGCCAGTGTTGAAGCCCTCGCCCTGCAGTGTCTCGAAGATCTCGACGATGCGGTAGGGGGTATCCAGGCCAGTGGCAGGTTCCGGCCTCCGACGGGTTGCCGTGTGTGCGGGTGTCTCGACCGACAGCGGGATCACCGGGTGGGGTGGCGTGACCGGCTTGCCAGCGGCCATGTGCTGAATGCTGTTCATCCGCTGTACTCGCAATAGGACGTGGGGGTTTCCCACAGACGGATGAGGGCTGACCGAAGGCCCTGGGCCTGAAGGACATGAAAGATATGGGCCGAAATGTTCTCGGCCGTGGTGCGCATGGACAGGCCATGGACCTTGGAATCCAGTTCCTGCAGCAGCGTGGCCACCCGGCATTCACGCGGGCTGCCGGTGTCGTAGAGAAAGGCATGGTCCATCGGGTCGACCACGTGGCGCTTCACGATGTCCTTCAGGTCTGCATAGTCCATCACCATGCCGGCCTTGGGGCCGCTGGCGTGCAGTGGGCCAGCGACTTCCACCTGCAATCGGTACGTGTGTCCGTGCAGGTTCCTGCATTTGCCGTCGTGACCATCCAGCATGTGCGCGATGTCGAAGCTGAATTCCTTGGCGATCTTAAGCATGGCGCTGCTCCTTCGCCTGCGCGGCATCGCGTTCTGTCAGGTATTCGTGCAGGCCACGTTCGCGCAGCACGCAGCTGGGGCACTTTCCGCAGCCGCCTTCCACGCCCAGATAGCAGGTGTGCGTGTGCTGGCGGATGTAGTCGAAGACCCCCAGCCGGTCAGCCAGCGCCCAGGTGTCCTTCTTGGTCAGCCACATCAGCGGCGTGCGGATGTCGAAGGTGTAGTCCATGGCCAGATTCAGCGTGACGTTCATCGACTTCACGAAGACATCACGGCAATCCGGGTAGCCACTGAAATCGGTCTCGCACACGCCGGTGTAGAGTGTGCGGATGCCCTGGGCCTTGGCATGGATGGCGGCATATAGCAGGAACAGCGCATTGCGCCCATCCACGAAGGTGTTGGGGGGCTGGCCGTCTTCCTGCGAGATGGTGGCGCTTTCGTCCAGCAGCGCGTTGTGGGTGATGGCCTTGATGACCGAGGTGTCGATGACTGTCTGCTTCACGCCAAGGTCTTCGGCGATCCAGTGAGCCTTGTCCAGCTCGATGGCGTGGCGCTGGCCGTACTGGAAAGTGATGGCCTCGACGTTGCCCTGGCCGAACTCGTGCAGCGCCAGGAAAAAGACAGGTGGTCGAGTCCCGTCCGCCGGAGAAGATCACGGCGGCTTTCTGGGGGATGACATGGAAGGGTCCTCTGGGCGTTCCCGAACGGATCCTTCCTGTGACCCGGGGCGAATGTTGCCCGGGGAGAAGCGTTCAGGTCTTCCCTAGTTTTTAACGTGGGCGTTTTTCGAACCACGGGGCGGAATGCCCCGGAAGCCGTGTCATGGACACGCGCTGCCATGCGGGATGGCGGACACGTGCACGCACGCTTCATGCCAGCGGTCTGGCGGGCGGGATTGTATCGTATGGGGCATCCCGCGGTGCATGAAAAGGAGTGGGCGACAGGTTGTGCGTCTGTCGCCCATCATGACCTGGACACCAGGTAGCCCGAGATGGCTTCACGCCGGGCATCATCAATGGCGCTTCGGATGGCCGCAGGGTTGGCCTGATGCTGGCGGGCGATGGCGCCCGTGTCGACAGCGGCTGCAACGGAAAGTGCCCCTTCAATACGATGGATGATGTTCGAAACCGAATCTTGTGAGGTTGTTCCGGATACGCGATTGACGGTGGCAGGTGATGACGGAATGTCGCCTTGTCCGGGACGGACTGGCTGCGTCGAGTCGCTCTCCGGCATGAGGGAGATGGCCTGATCGGCTTCGGCAATCTGTACCGGATGATCGGGATGATCGGGCAAGGCCAGTCGCTGTGCGACGGTCAGAAGCAGCCGAAGCCGTTCCGGGCGACGCCAGGCGTCGTGTCGGTTGAAGAGGGCCAGCAGGGCTTCGGCATTCTGGCGATCGGATGAAAGGAACCACTGGCGAGCTGCCTGCGGGATGGAACCGGGTATTTCGCTGGCTAATCGCGTGGCGGCGTCGGTGCACTCGTTGGAGGCGCGCAGGGCCTTGGCCTGTTCGGTGACGGATTTTGCCGCTTTGGTTTTATCTACGTTCCGGGAGACGGTGGGTGGGGCTGATTGAGGAATGTTTTCCTGGGGTCCGAGTTCGATACGGGACTCTGCCGGAATGGTCATGCCCGCCAGCAGGATGGCAAAGCGCACGGGTAGCGGATCGTGGGCCGCGGCGCTGGCATCCAGTGCCTTCAGCCAGTCGGGCTGGGTGTCGGGTTCGGGCAGCTGCGGCAGGGAGGATGCGCAGGGCATGAGCCTGTTCCAGGACCCTGCAGCATGCGCGAAGGCCGCTGGCTCATCAGTCCCCGCGAGAGTTCCTCGCCAGACGCGCTCGGCCACCAGGGCATGGACTTCGCCAGCAGCTGTCATCTCGCGCATCAGCGCCAGGGTTTCGGGGGCGATGGTGAAATCGGGAAAGCGCGCAGCGAAGCGGGCCAGACGCAGGATGCGCACGGGGTCTTCGCGGAAGGCGGGGCTGACGTGGCGGAAGATCCGGGCCTGGATGTCGGCCTGTCCGTGGAAGGGGTCGACGAGGCTGCCGTCGGCGGCACGGGCGATGGCGTTGATGGTGAGGTCACGGCGCAGCAGGTCGTCTTCCAGCGTGACATCCGGCGAGAAATGCACGGCAAAGCCCTTGTAGCCGGGGGCGGTCTTGCGCTCGGTGCGGGCCAGTGCGTATTCCTCGTGACTCTGGGGGTGCAGGAAGACGGGGAAATCCTTGCCGACGGCCTGGAAGCCCTGGGCCAGCATCTGGTCCGGCGTGACGCCCACCACCACCCAGTCGCGGTCGCCGGCGGGCAGTCCCAGCAGTTCGTCACGGACGGACCCGCCGACGCGGTAGATCTGGAACTGGGGGACACGGGCATCGGGGGCGGTCATGACGTTTCCTGCGGGGAGGGAGGGGCCGGGTTTTCCGGGTGTCTCGACCATGCCTCGATGGCCGTAGCCGAGATTATGGCAACTGTGCCACCCCCACCGGCTGTGGCGTGATGGTGGCCAGCCAGGATTTGAGCGATTGGGGCTGGCTGGAGAAGAGGGTGGCGTAGTCCACGGTGTTGGAGAGCACGGCCTTCACGTAGTGGCGGGTTTCGGTGAAGGGGATGAGTTCGGTGAAGATGGCGCCTTCCAGGGGCGTGACAGGCTGGCGCGCCAGTGTGGGCGCGGCGGGGCCGGCGTTGTAGCCGGCGGTGGCCAGGACGGGCGAGCCGCTCAGGTCGTCCAGGGCACGCTTGAGGGTAGTAGCTGCCAAAGGTGAGGTTGGTGGTGAGGTCGTCGATCTGGCCGGCCTGGTAGGTGGTGTTGCCCATCTGGCGGGCCACCCAGCGGGCGGTGTCGGGCATGATCTGCATCAGGCCGGAGGCGCCGACGTGGGAGCGGGCCCTGCATGACAAAACGGGATTCCTGCCGGATGAGGCCGTAGACCCAGGCGGGGTCGATGGCATGCTGGCTGGTGATGGTCAGCAGCTGTTCGGCGAGCGGTGTGGGAAGCGCAGGCTGTAGTCGGCCTGGCCGGTGAGGATGCGTTCGTCGGTGTTGATGGCGCGGTCGAGCAGGCCGTGGCGGGCGGCCCAGGTGGCGGCGGCGCGCAGCTCCTGTTCGTTGCGGCCGCGCATCTGGAAGTTCCATTCGCGGTTGCCTTCGCCGCGCAGGCCCAGTGCGTAGAAGGTCATGGCCTGACGGATGCCGTCGTTGTCATCCATGGCCTTGACGAGGCTGTCCGGGGCTGCCTTGGGGTGGGCAGGGCAGCCGAGGCAGGGCCAGTTCTTCACGGGCCAGTTTGCCGTAGTAGTCGTGCCGTGGCCAGGCCCCTGGAAGATATGGCGTGCCTGTTTGTGGTGGCCCAGGGCGTCCTGGGCGCGGCCGTGCCAGTAGGTCCAGGTGGGGCTTTGGCGCAGGGCGGGATCCATGGCGCGGAGGATGCGCTCCAGTCCGGTCCAGTCCTGTTCGGCCAGGGCGGCGCGGGCCAGCCAGACGCGGGTGTGGTCGCTGATGGTGGCATTCCGGGCGTGTTCGACCCAGGCGGGGGCCTGGGGTCGAGGCGGAACTATGCCGGCGGCAGCGATCTGCGACCAGACAAAGGCGCGATCGGTGGCACCCAGTTTCAGGGCGCGGCCATCGGGGGTCTTGCCGGCGTCCATGAGGGCAGCGGCACGGGCCGGGTCCTGTCGGGCCAGGCGCACGAGGGCGATGCGGGTCAGCACCGGGTGAGCGGGGTGCGGGCTGCCGCCTTGCTGGCGGCAGGGCCGCGGCGCTCTGCCTTGCGGTGGGCGCCGGATTTCTGTGTGGCGCCCTGGGTGGTCTTGTGGGTTGCCTTGTGTGTGCGGGAGATGGTGCCCTGCTGTTGGGGACGGCCAGGGATGCTTTTGTCCGGCCGGCGGCCTTGGCGGTGTTGGTGCTCTTGCGGGCGGCGCTGCTTCGCGTATTGGCCTCACGTTGTGCGACGGTCAGCACGGTGGCGCGCTGGCGGCCGTCGGCAGGGATGAGGTGGGCAGATGTCTGGCTGCGATGGTTGGCAGTCCGGACGCCGGGTTGCGTGATGGCAGCGCTGCGCAGGGGCCTTGGCCGTGGGCACCAGGAGGGCGGTGGCGTTCAGCAGCTGGGCAGGCTTGTTCAGGGCCAGATCGAGGGCCTTGGCGTCGGGCGGCTGCGGCAGCAGGGCGACGGCCTGGCGGATCTCGGCGGGGTTGTTGATTTCAGGGCCAGGTTCAGGCGCTGCTGGCGCTGGGCCGGGGTGAGCCATTCGTGCTCGGCCGGTCTGCAGCAGGGCAGTGCAGCTGCTGTTGAGGGCCTGGGGCTGAAGCAGCAGGCTGGTGGCGTGCCGCAGGGTGGCAGCGCCCGGGTGTTTGCCTTCTTCGACGCGGGACAGGGCCGAGAGGCTGGCCAGGCATTCGGGGGCGCTTTCGTCCTTCAGGGTCCAGGCCGGGTAGAGGGCGTCGATGGTGGCCCAGTCCTGGCGGCGGCCGGCGGCCAGCATCCAGTCGCGGCGCAGCAGGTCGGCCGTGAGGGTGCGGGGGAACTGTTTCAGGTAGGCGTGGGCGTCGGCGCTGACGGCCAGGTACTCGGCATCGGTGGGGTCGCTGGCGGCCAGACGGATGCGAAGGCGCCAGTAGTCGAGGTAGCTGGACAGGGGCATGGCCGCGTGGAACGAGGGCTGCCGCGGTGTCGAAGGCGGCCAGGTTGTTGGCCTGCATGGCCTTGCGGGCGTCCAGGATGGCCAGGTCCACGGGGTCGGTGACGACGGGCGGGACGTAGATGATGGCGGGCGAGCCGCGCCAGGATGCTGGAGACGCTGGGCTGCAGGGGCGCTGGCGCCCAGTGTGCCGGGCACCGTCGTCGGATGGGGCGGGGACGCTGGTGGCCGAGGTCAGCGGGGTGAGGTCCGGGGCAGCTTCGGAAACGGAGGCCGGGGCGGTGCCGGGCTGTGTGTCGGGCAGCGCGGTGCGTGCGTGCAGCGTGCAGAGGGCAGCCAGCAGGACAGGACCAGGGTCTTGCGGGCCAGGGGCTGGCCACGCACCGCGTTTAGAATGTTCATGTGGACAAATCTTCCGAATCCAGCATAGCACGCAAGGCGCTGCGGAAGCAGCTGCTGACCTTGCGCTCGGACATGGCGCAGGCTGGGCGCATGCATCTCGACACCTTACTGTGCCAGCAATTGCTGGAGGCCGATCTGTTGCAAAGTGCGGACAATATCGGCGTTTATCTGCCGATCCGGAGCGAACCGGATCTTTCGGCCTGCTACGCGCAGTGGCGGGCGCAGGGGCGGCGGCTGGCGCTGCCGGTGGTGACGGGCAGGAACGAGCCGTTGACGTTCCGAGTGTGGGATGCCGAGGCGCCGTTGCGCACGGCTGCCTTCGGGGTGCAGGTGCCCGAGACGGACGAGACGGTGGTGCCCGATGTGCTGGTGATTCCGTGCGTGGGCTTCCAGGTGCTGGAGGGCCGCCCCTACCGGCTGGGGTATGGTGGCGGCTTCTGATGATCAGACGCTGGCGCTGCCGGCGTTTCGCACGACCGGCAGCGTGGGGGTGGCCTACGATCAGGCCGAGACCAGCTCGTGGGCGCCGGATGTCTGGGACATGCCGCTGTCGATGCTGCTGACGCCGTCGCGCTGCATCGTGGCCATGGCCTCGCCCTGATTGAAGCGCTGGATCCAGGGGATCAGTTCGTCGGCGGGCAGGGCACGGGCGTACAGGAAACCCTGCACGCGGTCGCAGCCGAATTCGCGCAGCATGTGGACGGCGGCTGGGTCGTCGACGCCTTCGGCCAGGGCGCGCAGGTCGAAGGCGTGGGCCAGGTCGATCAGCGCCTTGACGATCTGCTGGTCGCCGCGGTCGTTGACCAGGTTCTGGATGAACACGCGGTCGAGTTTCAGTTCATGCACGGGGAACTGGCGCAGGTAGGCGAACGACGAGTAGCCGGTGCCGAAGTCATCGATGGACAGTTCGCAGCCGATGTTGCGCAGGGCGTGCATGCACTCGATGGTGGCGCGTTCGTTGCGCACGATCGAGTCTTCGGTCAGCTCTGAACAGCAGGCGGGTGGGCGACAGGCTCCAGGTCTCGCAGGCCTGGGCTACCTGGGCGGCAAAGCCGGGGTCATTGGCGGTCTTGGCCGAGAGGTTGATGCCGATGCTGAGGTCGATGCCCTGGGCCTGCCACATCATCTGCTGGCGCAGCACGGTGTTGATGACGAACTGGGTGAGCTGGCCGATCATGCCGCGATCATCGCAGATGGAGGCGATCATGGCGCGGGCTGACCTGCAGCGGGTGGTTGCGCGGCCAGCGGATCAGCGCCTCGGCGGCGTGACACTGGTTGGTGGCCAGGTCGATCTGCGGCTGGAAATGCACTTCCAGGTCGTTGCTGAAGAGGTGACGGCGCAGGGCGGTCTCGATCTCGGCCATGCGCGCGGCGTTGTCATCGGCGCCGATGCACTGCACCAGCAGGCGTTCCTCGCGCTCGGCGGCCAGCTGGCGCGCATCCCAGGCGCCCCTGCAGCAGGCCGCCGATGCTGACGGTGCTGCTGCGGCTCCAGGCGCCACCGATGATGGGCTGCAGCTGGGCGGTGAGGGTCTGCGAGTTCTGCAGCGGGATGTGGATGGGCACGTACAGTGCTTCGCGGAAGGCCGTGGCCACGGTGGTGGCGACGGCCTCGTTGGGCACGTTGGCAATGAGGATCCAGATCTCGTCAAAGGCAGCGGTGGCCACGCGGTCCTCGGCGCGCAGGCGCTTGCCGATGCGCTTGATGATCTCGCCCAGCACCAGGTTGGCGTGCGGGTCGCGCGCCAGGGCCTGCAGCTGGTCCGAACGGTTCAGGCCGATGGTGAGCAGGAGGGCTGGCCCGGTGCCTTGCGGTTGAGCAGTTGCCGCCCGTGGGCCAGCAGTTCATTGGGCGTCAGGCGCTGATTGAGCGGTGCTTCCATGCTGGGTCTGGACCTCATCGAGGTAATAATCCTGCAGCTTGAATCCGTGGGTGCCGGCAGGCAGCCCTCGCACGATTCGCAGGGATTTTTTCTGTCGTCCACGGCTGTCCTTCGACTCCTGGTAGAGGTCGCGCTCGATGGGCACTTCAAGCGGTGTCTTGTCGGGCCCGACAGCACCAGCACGCGCGGTTCCAGTCGGCGCACGCGGTTGTGGGCAATGACGACGGCCACTTCGCCACTGGACAGTTCCACCAGGCTGCCGACCGGGAAGACGCCGATGGCCTGCACGAACTGCTCGACGAGCGGTTCATGGAACGAGGTGCCGCTCCATTCTGTAGAGGTTCATCAGGGCATCCTGCGGGGCGGATGCCTTGGCGTAGGGGCGGGGTGATCAGTGCGGCGAAGGAGTCGGCGATGGCCGCCATCTTGCCGTAGATGCTGATCTTGTCGCCCTTGAGCTGATTGGGGTAGCCCTGAGCCGTCGATGCGTTCGTGGTGCTGGCTGATGCCCTGCAGCACCTGCGGCGGCAGGGCGGGGCCGCTGTTGAGGATGTGCAGCGACAGGTTGACGTGTTCCTTGACCAGCCCGAACTCGGCCGCCGACAGCAGGCCGGGTTTTTCCAGCAGGGCGCGCGGGATCTTGGTCTTGCCCACGTCGGCCAGCATGCCGATCTGGCCCAGGTAGCTGAGTTCCCTGACGCGGAAAGCCCAGGTGCCGGCCGAGCGCCACCAGGTACAAGCGCCACACGCACGCCGTGGTGATAGACCTGGATGTCCTCTTCGCGCAGCCGGGCGATCCACATCATGGCGTCGGGGTTGTCCAGCACGCTGTCGACCATGCTGTCGACGGCGCCAGCCACGGCGTCCATGTCCAGGGTGTTGCCGTGACGGATGTCCTCGATCAGTGCGTTGAGGGCCGTCTCGCCGGACTTGAAGGCGTGCCGGGCGCGCGGCAGTTCCGCCTCCATGGGCCGACGCACTTCATAGCGGGTCAGCTTGATGCCGGAGGACTTCAGCTCGGGAATCTGCTGGATGGTGCGCCTGTGCTGCTCCAGCTCGCGGCTCTGGGGCCAGGTGGTCGGTGATCCAGAACAGCATCCGCTCCAGCATCCCCGGTCGTTGTCCTTGGGGGAGTTGGCGGTCTGCTTGACCATCTGGCGGAAGCGCTGGCGCGTCTCGCGCGAGACGCTGGCGCTCAGTGCGCGGCTTGTAGCGCCGGGGCGGCCGGGTGCGGCAGCGCCCAGGATGCGGGTTCTGGGCTCCTCGTATTCCAGCGGTTTCTTCGCGGCCGAGGCCGATCTGGAGCGCCGCATCGGAGGTTCGAGGGGAGCCGGGGCGGCCGGTGCCGGCACGCTGTTGGGCGCACTGTGTGCGTGGATGATGGTTGTGGGCGATGTCGGGGGCTCATGCGCGATGGCATTGGGCATGGGCCGGGTCTCGGCGGACAGGCGCCCGAAATTGGCGTCGGCCACGCGGATGTCCATGGCCACGCTGGGCGAGGACAGTTCGAGGTCGACGTAAACGTAGTTGCAGTACCGCGCCAGGGTGTCCAGCTCCACCTGGTCGTCGATCAGGAACCCCTGCAGCAGGAAGGGCGTGTCGAGCCACGGCCGATCCAGCTCCACGACGAACATGTTCAGTCGCAGATCCTGGACGGCGATCCGGTAACGGCGATTGGCCGTCATCGGCGGGTGGCCGGTATCGTCTGGTCGACTACGGTGGACAAGGGAATGCTCCAGGTTGACGGTCCTTCACGGGGAAGTGGCCTGCAACACGGATCCGAACGAGAGGATCCGGGAGGAGCATCTTAGCGAGCCGGGGCAGGATGGCGTGCGCTCAGGTCCGTGTCGGCCGGCAGGGCTGACGGGCGGCATGCCGGGTGCGGGGGTGTGACGGATGTCCTGATCCGCACGGTATGCACGGGCATGAGGGGAGTGTGTGGAGCCGGGGCGTCAGGACGCCAGGGGCCGGTGTGATGGACGAGGGCGGTGGCTGAGGGAAAGTGGCCAGGGAATATTGCCGGGGAAGTGGCTTTGGGGAGACGGTCGGGGAAGACCGCAGGAAGAGGTAGGGGTGTGCGGGGAGGTGTGAGGTGCTGCGGGGCACCGGCGTGGAGCCGGTGCCCGGAGTGGGTCAGCGCTTGAGCGCCTGCCAGATGGCGGCGCAGGGGCCGGCCTGGTTCATGGTGTAGAAGTGGATGCCGGGGGCACCGCCGGCCAGCAGCCGCTCGCACAGGTCCACGACCACGTCATGGCCGAAGGCGCGCAGCGAGTCCATGTCGTCGTGGAAGGCGGCCAGGCGCAGGCGGATCCAGCGCGGGATCTCGGCACCGCAGTTGTCCGAGAAGCGCGACAGCTGGGTGTGGTTGAGGATGGGCATGATGCCGGGCACGATGGGGATGGTGACGCCGGCGGCATGCGCCCGTTCGACGAAGTTGAAGTAGGCGTCGGCGTTGTAGAAGTACTGGGTGATGGCGGAGTCTGCACCGGCCGCCACTTTCTCGGCGAGTGCGCCAGGTCGGTGTCGGGCGAGGTGGCCTGGGGGTGCATCTCGGGGTAGGCCGCCACTTCGATGGTGAACCAGTCGCCGCTGTGCTCGCGCACGAAACGCACCAGGTCGGAGGCGTGCTGGAAGTCGCCCAGGGACATGGTGCCGGAGGGCAGATCGCCACGCAGGGCCACCAGGCGCTTGACGCCCTGGGCACGGTAGCCGTCCAGCAGTTCACGGATGCTGTCGCGGGTGGCGCCCACGCAGGTCAGGTGCGGGGCCACGTCCGAGCCGGCCGCCGTCAGGTTGGTGACGGCCTCGGCGGTGCGGGCCTGGGTGCGCCACCGGCGCCGAAGGTGACACTGAGTATTCGGGCTGCAGGGGCCTGCAGGGCACGGTGGGTTTCGAGCAGCTTCTGGGCGCCGGCGTCGGTGGCGGGCGGGAAGAACTCGAAGCTGAGCGAGGGGGCTTGTCGGGTCATGGTGTGAGGAGAAGACGGGGTTCAGGGCCGGCGGGTGGCGATCAGAAAGTACTCCTGGTTGCCGTCGCCGCCAACGAGGGCGCAGCGTTGCCAGTCGTTGACCCGCCAGCCGGCGTCTTCTGCACGCTGGATGACGTCACGGCGCAGGCCGTCCAGGTCGGCGTCGGCACGGACGATGCCCCTGGCGGTTGCGGGCCTGGGGCCCAGTTCGAACTGGGGCTTGATGAGGCAGGTCAGTCGCCGCCCGGTGCGGCCAGCGTGGCCAGCTTGTCCAGCAGGTGGCTGGCGGCAATGAAGGAGAGGTCGACGACGATGAGTGCGAAGCCCTGGGCGGGTGCGGGTGCCGTCAGGGCAGGCGCAGGTCAGCCAGGTGCACGTCGCGGATGTGGGTGTGCTCAAGGCAATGCACCCGGGGATCGGCTGCCAGAACAGGATCGAGCTGGCCGTGGCCGACTTCGATGCCCAGCACCTGCCGTGCGCCACGCGCCAGCAGGCAATGGGTGAAGCCACCGGTGGACATGCCGACATCGAGCGCATCGAGGCCGGTGCAGTCGATGCCGGCAGCCTGCAGGGCGGCATCCAGCTTGTTGCCACCCGCGAGACGAAACGGGTCGTTTCGGATTCCAGGACGCGCAGGGCTGGTCGGGGAAGACGGGCTGGGCGGCGCGTGTCACGGGGACTTCGCCGCCCGGGCCGTCGGTGAGGACGGCGCCTGCCTCGATCAGCCGTCGTGCCAGCGTGCGGGACCTGGCCAGACCCTGCGCGACCAGCGCGACATCCGCGCGTGGACATCAGTAGCGGTAGGTGTCGGGCTTGTAGGGGCCTTCGACCGGCACGCCGATGTAGGCGGCCTGTTCCGGCGTGAGCTTGCTCAGCTGGGCGTTGAGGCGGTCGAGCTGCAGGCGGGCGACCTTCTCGTCCAGGTGCTTGGGCAGCACGTAGACCTTGCCGGGCTGGTAGTAGTCGGGCCGGGTGAAGAGTTCGATCTGCGCCAGCGTCTGGTTGGCGAAGGAGGAGCTCATCACGTAGGACGGGTGGCCGGTGGCGCAACCCAGGTTGACCAGGCGACCCTGGGCCAGCAGGATGATGCGCTTGCCGTCCGGGAAGATGATGTGGTCGACCTGGGGCTTGATGTTTTCCCAGGTGTACTTGGACAGCGAGGCGACATCGATTTTCGTTGTCGAAGTGGCTGATGTTGCAGACGATGGCCTCGTCCTTCACGGCCACCATGTGCTCGTGGCGGATGACATCCTTGTTGCCGGTGGTGGTGACGAAGATGTCGGCCTTGTCGGCGGCGTATTCCATGGTGACGACGCGATAGCCTTCCATGGCGGCCTGCAGGGCGCAGATCGGGTCGATCTCGGTGACCCAGACCTGGGCGGACAGGGCACGCAGGGCCTGGGCCGAGCCCTTGCCCACGTCACCGTAGCCGGCCACCACGGCGATCTTGCCGGCCACCATCACGTCGGTGGCGCGCTTGATGCCGTCGACCAGCGATTCACGGCAGCCGTACAGGTTGTCGAACTTGGACTTGGTGACCGAGTCGTTGACGTTGATGGCGCGCAGTTTCAGCTCGCCGCGCTCGGACATCTGCTGCAGGCGATGCACGCCGGTGGTGGTCTCTTCGGTCACGCCGATGATGGCGTCCAGGTTGCGCTGATAGAACGTGGGATCGGTCTTCAGGCGCTCCTTGATGGTGGCAAAGAGGATCTTCTCTCTTCGCTGCCGGGGTTGGCCAGCACCGACGGATCCTTGGCGGCGCGGGCGCCCAGGTGAGCAGCAGCGTGGCGTCGCCGCCGTCGTCCAGGATCATGTTGGAGGGCTTGCCGTCGGCCCACTCGAAGATGGCGTGGGTATAGCGCCAGTAGTCTTCCAGCGATTCACCCTTCACGGCGAAGGTGGGATGCCGGCGGCCACCATGGCGGCGGCGGCGTGGTCCTGCGTGAGAAGATGTTGCACGAGGCCCAGCGCAGTTCGGCGCCCAGGGCCACGAGGGTTTCCATCAGCACGGCGGTCTGGATGGTCACGTGCAGCGAACCGGTGATGCGTGCGCCCTTGAGCGGCTGGGCGGCAGCGTATTCGCGGCGGATGGCCATCAGGCCGGGCATTTCGGTTTCGGCGATCTTGATTTCCTTGCGGCCCCAGTCGGCCAGGGAGAGATCGGCGATGCTGTAGTCTTTGGCAGCAGGTGCGTTCATGTGGGCTCCGGTATAGGGATGGCACCCGTGGCGGAATGGCTGGGGTGCCGCTGCAGGCAAAAAGACGCCTGCAGCCGTTGGATGGGATGCAAGCGTCGTTTCGTTCTGATCAGGTCGAGCCTGGCCAGGCGGGAATTCCTGGTCGCAACGCTTCTCGACATGACGGGATGGCGGGCATTATAGGCTGCCATCCGCAATTTGGGGACGGCCGCCCCGATCTGTTGCACGGTGATGCCATGTGGCGACTGCGCAACGGCAGGTTGGGGCGGCCGGATGGCCGATCAGAGACCGGCGTCGGCACGCAGGGCGGCCGCCTTGTCGGTGGCTTCCCAGGTGAACTCGGGCTCCTCGCGGCCGAAGTGGCCATAGGCGGCCGTCTTGCCGTAGATGGGGCGCAGCAGGTCCAGCATCTGGACGATGCCCTTCGGACGCAGGTCGAAGTGCTTGCGCACCAGGGCGGTGAGCTTCTCGTCGGAGACCTTGCCGGTACCGTGGGTATCGACCAGGATGGACGTGGGCTTGGCCACACCGATGGCGTAGCTGATCTGCACCGTGCAGCGCTTGGCCAGGCCGGCAGCCACGATGTTCTTGGCCACGTAGCGGGCGGCGTAGGCAGCCGAGCGGTCGACCTTGGATGGGTCCTTGCCGGAGAAGGCGCCACCGCCGTGCGGTGCGGCACCGCCGTAGGTGTCGACGATGATCTTGCGGGCCGGTCAGGCCGCAGTCGCCCTGCGGGCCACCGATGACGAAGCGGCCGGTGGGGTTGATCAGGTACTTGATGTCACCCTTGACCAGGTCGGCCGGCAGCACCGGCTTGACGATTTCCTCGATGACCGCCTCTTTCAGGTCCTTCTGGGCGATGTCGGGGTGGTGCTGGGTGGACAGCACGATAGTGTCGATGGAGTGCGGGCGGCCGTCGACGTAGCGCAGCGTGACCTGCGACTTCGGCGTCGGGGCGCAGCCAGGGTAGGCGGCCGTCACGGCGCAGGCTGGCCTGGCGCTCGACGATGCGGTGCGCATAGTAGATGGCCGCCGGCATCAGCACCGGGGTCTCGTCGCAGGCGTAGCCGAACATCAGGCCCTGGTCGCCAGCGCCCTGGTCGAGGTTGTCGTCCTCGGCACGGTCGACGCCCCTGGGCGATGTCGGGGCTCTGCTTGTCAGTAGGCAACCTGGACCGAGCAGCCCTTGTAGTCGATGCCGTATTCGGTGTTGTCGTAGCCGATGCGCGCGATGGTGTCACGGGCCACGCCGATGTAGTCGATGTTGGCCTTGGAGGTGATTTCACCGGCCAGCAGCACCAGACCGGTGGTGCACAGGGTTTCAGCGGCCACGCGCGACTTGGGGTCCCTGGGCCAGCAGGGCGTCCAGGATGGCGTCGGAGATCTGGTCGGCGACCTTGTCGGGGTGACCTTCGGAGACGGACTCGGAGGTGAAGAGGTATTCGCTCATGATGGGGGCTTTCCCGCAAGAATTTGGATTGGGCTTTGGGTCCGGAACGGCCGGCAGGTGTTGCAACCTGTCGTTTTTCCGGCGTTGCCAGCTTCCTGGGAAGCCGCGACGCTTTAGCGGAACGCAGTAATTTGCTTCAATACGGTCTAGGGCATCCGCCCGGACCGTCGGCCACCCCGCAAGTTGTCCCAATTAACTCGGTGGCCGCGGTGCAAATTATAGCGACGGTGCCTTGCCACGCCATGGAAATCGATCACACCTGCCGCATTTCTGCCGTTCTGGTCCGGACGGTGAAGGGCCTGGGGCGTCTCCCTTTGCCGCTGTTGCATGCCGTGGGAGGCTGCCTGGGGCGGCTGGCCTACGTCTGTAGCGCCGGCCTGCGTCGCAAGACACGCAATAACCTGAAGACGGCAGGGGTTATACAGCCGCCGGCTGGCCTGGGAGCAGTGCGGCGGCAGCCGGCAAGGCCGCCATCGAGAGCGCCTATGTGTGGTTTCGACCCGACGCCGACCTGCTGGCACGCCGTGGTCATGAGGCCATGACCCGTCTGGCCCAGGAGACCCTGGCGCGCCAGGCCGCGGGCGACAACCGTGGACTGATCATCCCTGACGCCGCACATCGGCTGTTTCGAGATGGGGGCGCGGGCCTATAGCCCTGACGGCGCCCATTACCGTGCTGTACAAGGCGCCGCGTCATCCGGTCATGCACCGGTTGCTGCGGGCGGGGCGATCGCAGACCGGGGTGACGCCGGTGCCGGCGGACACGTCGGGCGTGCGGGCGCTGCTGCGGGCCCTGAAGCGCGGGAGGCGGTGGGCATTCTGCCCGATCAGGTGCCCTCGGCTGGTGATGGTCTCTGGGCCGATTTCTTTGGCCGGCCGGCTTTCACCATGACCCTGCCGCTCCGGCTGGCGCAAAAGACCGGGGCCCGTGTATGCTTGATGGCAGTGTGGCGTCAGGCCGACGGTCGGGGCTGGGAAGTGGAGGTCGAGGACCTGGAAGGCCTTCCGGATCCGGCCACGCTCAATGCCCGCATCGAGGCACTGGTGCGGCGGCGTCCCGAGCAGTACGTCTGGAACTACAACCGTTACAAGGTGCCGGCCGGCATGACGCCGCCGACCCGAAAACCCCGAGGTGAACATGGCCATGGGCTGCATCCCGCCCGTTCATCCCGAATCTGGAGGATAGCAACCGGTGAACGTGTCGCGCATTCTGCTGGCAGTATTCCGCATGCTGGCAGCGCTGCCGTATTCCTGGCTGCGTCGTCTGGGCAATCTGGCGGGGGTGGTGCTGTACCACGGGGTACGGCGGCGCACCCACATTGCCCGGGTGAACCTGCGACTATGTTTCCCGCAGATGCCCGAGCACGAGCGCGAGGCGCTCATCCTGGCGCACTGCAAGTTCTTTGCGCGCAGTTTCCTGGATCGCTTCATGCTGTGGTACCGGCCGGAAGCGTACCTGCGCAAGCTGGTGCAGCTGGAGAATGTCCATCTGATCGATGAGCTGGAGGGCAAGCCGCTCATCCTGCTGGCCCCTCATTTCCTGGGGATGGATGCCGGCGGCACGCGCCTGTCCATGGACCGCACCATGTTCACCATGTTCGCCAACCAGAAGAACAAGGTGTTCAACGAGGAAATGCGCAAGGGCCGGGCCCGCTTCAGCGGCGCGATGGTGCTGTCCCGTCAGGACGGGCTGCGTGGCGCGATCCGCAAGATCCGCGAAGGGGTGCCTTTCTATTTCCTGCCCGACATGGACCTGGGGGCGCGCGATTCGGTCTTCGTGCCGTTCTTCGGTGTGCCGGCGGCAACGGTGACCTCGGTGGCACGGCTGGCGCAGATGACCGGTGCCCGCGTCCTGCCGTGCGTGACGCTGATGACCGACACCGGCTACCGCACGACCTTCTACCCTGCCTGGGAGAATTTCCCCGGGGATGATCTGGAAGCGGCCACGCGACGGATGAACGAATTCATCGAGGCGCGGGTGCTGGAGGCGCCGGCGCAGTACCTCTGGACGCACAAGCGCTTCAAGACCCGGCCGCCGGGTGAGCCGGATCCGTACCGGGTGGATGGTCAGCCCATGCCCGATACCGAGATCGAGGAGGTGCCGCTGGAGGATAATGGCCCGGCCACCGAGGGGAGGTCGGCATGAAGCTGCGACTCACCAAGATGCACGGCGCCGGCAACGATTTCGTGGTGATCGATGCCACCCGCGGCATGCCGCCGGTGTCGCTGGCGCAGTGGCGCTGGCTGGCCGATCGCCATGTGGGCGTGGGGGCCGACCAGATCCTGATCGTCGAGCGTCCGACGGCAGAACAGGTGGCTGCGGCCGGGCCCGAGGGACTGGATTTTGTCTATCGGATCATCAATGCTGACGGCATCGAGGTGGAGCAGTGCGGCAACGGTGCGCGCTGCTTCGTGCGCTTCGTGCACGAGCAGGGACTGACCGACCGTGACCGGATCCGCGTGCTGACGCGTGGCGGCATCATCTCGCCCCGGCTGATGCCGGACGGCGGCGTGGAGGTGAACATGGGCGAGCCCTCGTTCGATCCGGGCAGGCTGCCGTTCTCCACACGGGGCCTGGTGCCCCGGCAGCAGGGGCAGGCCATGCTGTGGCCGCTGGCACTGGAGGCGTCGCCCGGCGAGGTCTTCACACGTGAGGTGGCGCTGGTGTCCATGGGCAACCCGCACGCGGTGCAGGTGGTCGAGGACGTGAAGCAGGCGCCCGTGCAGACCGAGGGGCGCCTGATCGAGCTGCATCCGCGCTTTCCGGCGCGGGTCAACGCCGGTTTCATGCAGGTGCTGTCGCGCGGCGAGATTGCGTTGCGGGTGTTCGAGCGCGGTGCGGGCGAGACGCTGGCCTGCAGGGACCGGGGCCTCGTGCGGCCGCCGTCGCGGGCATGCAACAGGGCTGCTGGATCATGAGGGTCCGGGTTCGGGCGTTGGGTGGAACGCTTACCATCCGTTGGGAAGGGCCGGGCTCCCCGGTCTTTCTGGCAGGTCCGGCCGTGACGGTGTTTTTCCACCGAGGTCGAGCTGCCCGATGACCCGCCTGGGGCGGACGGGGCGGCCTTGCGCTGACGCGGGGTGCCTCATGCTGGCACGGCCCCGTTCGGATGGGCCGTGTGGCGCCGATGTCTTTGCAGGATTCACGATGAGTTTCACGTCATTGCCGGGGGCTCTCCCGAGAGACCGAAGAGCGTCGGCGCGTCGATGCGCTGAGTGCCGACGAGGTGGCTGCCTGGTTGCAGCGCAATCCCGAGTTCTTCGAATCGCACCGCGACATGCTGAGCCAGCTGAAGCTGCGCCATCCGCATGGGGACGCGCCATTTCGCTGATCGAGCGCCAGGTGACGGTGCTGCGCGACGCCAACCGCATGCTGGAAAAGCGCCTGGCCGACTTCCCTGCGCATTGGTCGCGAGAATGATGCGCTGTCGATGAAGATGCAGGGGCTGGCACATGCGCTGCTGGGCGAGCGCGATCCGGCGCGGTTGCCGGGGCTGCTGTGCGCGGGCCTGCGGCGCGGGTTCGACGTGCCCTTCGTGGTGGTGCGGCTGTGGGCAGAGGTGAATCTGCCCGAAACCTCGCAGGGGCCGGTGTCGGCCAGTCTGCAGCAGTGGGCCGATCGGCTGGAGCAGCCCTATTGCGGTCCGGCCACGCAGGACGAGATCCTGGGCTGGTTCCCTGAGCGTGGTCAGGAAGTGGCCTCGATGGCCGCCATGGCGCTGCGCGCGGGCAACGAGATCCGCAGCTTCGGACCGCTGGTCATTGGCAGTCATGATCCCAAGCGCTTCCCAGGCGGGGATGGGCACCGTGGTGCTGGAGCAGCTGGCCGACATGGCGGGCGCCTCGCTGTCCCGGGCGCTGCCGCCGAAGGAATCGGCCTGAACATCCGCGCCGACATCGACGCCTGGCTGCGGCGGCTGGAGACCGAGCGCGGCTACTCGGCGCATACGCTGGATGCCTATCGGCGCGATCTGGCGACTCTCGTGGTGGGCATGGGGAGCGCACTGACTGGGCAGCCGTGAAGGAGGCTGACATCCGGCGCTGGGTGGCGGCCGCGGCGCGTGACGGGCTCTGCCGGCCTCGCTGGCCCGGCGGCTGTCGGCGTGGCGCGGCTTTTTCGATGCGCTGGCCGAAGATGGCCGGATTCTGGCCAACCCGTGCAAGGGGTGCGGCCGCCAAGCGGCCCCCGCCGCCTGCCAAGGCGCTGCCGGTGGACCAGGCCGTGCAGCTGGTCGATGGTCCGGTGGAGGCCGAGCAGGCTTTCACCGCCAGCCGCGATCGGGCCATGGCCGAACTCTTCTATTCCAGCGGGTTACGTCTGTCGGAACTGACGGCGCTGGACCACCGTTGGTTGCAGGCATCAGGGGACGGAGCCCGTTCGTCGGCCTGGCTGGACCGTCCGGCGGCCGAGGTACAGGTGCTGGGCAAGGGCGGAAAGCGTCGCACGGTGCCGGTCGGCCGTGCGGCACTGGCTGCGCTGGATGCCTGGCTGGAGATTCGTGGCGAGTGGCTGGCGGCGCATCCGGCAGCCGATACCGCGCCGCTTTTTCCTGTCGCTGCAGGGGCGGCGGCTGAGCAACCGCTCGGTACAACTGCGGATGGATGCGCTGGCCCAGCGACGGGGCCTGCCACAGCACGTCCATCCGCACGTGCTGCGACATTCGTTTGCCAGCCACATGCTGCAGTCCTCGGGCGACCTGCGGGCCGTGCAGGAGCTGCTGGGACACGCCAGCATCGGAACCACGCAGGTGTACACGGCCCTGGATTTTCCAGCACCTGGCGGCCCGTCTATGACGCCGCGCATCCGCGTGCGCGCCGGCAGGGTGCGGTGCCCGGCGGGACCACAGCCGCTGCTGGCGGGCGGGCAGCCAGTGAGGCCGGCGCGGAAGGCAGCGCAGGAGACGGTGACAGCGCCGGAGACGGCGCGGGAGACGGTGCGGGAGGCGGTGCGGGAGGCGGTGCGGGAGGCGGTGGCCTGGCCGGAAGGCCGGATGTACGCGCACAGGACGCCTTGAAAAAGCCCTGAGCCGCCCCACAAGAGGCGGCATGCCCGACACGCAAGGTTCGGGCTGAAATACACGCAGGTGTTGCCGGTTTTTGCTCGGCAGCATGGCCCGTCCGTGAGCAGTTTGCCAAAGCTGTTGCCGATCGCCCCTGTTGTGTCGAATATGAAAAATAAAGTTACTTATCAGGGCGTGAAAACTGCGCGTACAATCCGCGCTCCTTGGGAGGGCCTCTCAAACAGTCTTTGCGGTCGTTTTCAGGCTCCCGGCACTGCCAAGGAAGGTGTGAAATGGCAAATGATCTCATTCCAACCACGATCCTGACCGGCTTCCTGGGAAGCGGCAAGACCCACGTTGCTCAACAAGATCCTCAAGGACGATCACGGTCTGAAGATCGCCGTCATCGAGAACGAGTTCGGCGAGGAGGGCATCGACAACGATCTGCTGCTGCAGGGTGACGAGCAGATCGTCGAGATGAACAACGGCTGCATCTGCTGCACCGTGCGGGGCGACCTGGTGCGCATCCTGCTGGACCTGAAGGCCCGGCGTGATGCGGGCGAGATCCATTTCGACCGGGTGGTGATCGAGACCACGGGTCTGGCCGACCCGGGCCCGGTGGCACAGAACCTTCTTCATGGATGACGAGGTGGCGCAGAGCTACATGCTGGACGCCATCATCACCGTGGTGGATGCCCTGCACGGCAACCAGCAGCTGGACGAGACCAAAGGAAGCCCAGGCACAGGTGGGCTTTTGCCGATCGCATCCTGATTTCCAAGACCGACCTGGCCAACGAGGAAACGGTGGAGGCGCTGCGCCGGCGGCTGGTCCAGATGAACCCCGCGCGCGCAGATCCGCACCATTCAGTTCGGCAACGTGGACGTGGCCGAAGTGCTGGACATCAAGGGGTTCAACCTGAATGCCGTGCTGAGGTGGACCCGGACTTTCTGGAAAGCGACGAGCACACGCACAGTGATGCGGTCTCGTCCTTTGTCTTCAAGTCGAAGAAGCCTTTCGACGGTACCAAACTGGAGGAATTCCTGGGTGGCATGATCCAGGTTTTTCGGCCCCTCGACCTGCTACGCTACAAGGGCGTGCTCTACATCAAGGGAACGCCGCGTCGCATGGTGTTCCAGGGCGTCCACATGATGATGGGCGCCGACGTGGGGAGAAAGTGGGAACCCCACGAAACGCCGTCCAGCAAGATGGTGTTCATCGGCCGCAATCTGCCGAAGGACACCTTCATCGCCGGACTGAAACAGTGCCTTGCCTGAAAGTACAAGGAGCTCCTATGACAACCGCGAACCAGGCCGTTCTGACCGAAGACGCCATCCTCAAGATGTCCGAGGATGACTACTGCAGACGACGTGCAGCTGGAATTCTTCCGTGACAGGCTGCGCCAGATGGAAAGAGACATCTCGCAACAATGCCGGCGAGACCACCGAGCATCTGCGCGAGACCGTCATCGTTCCTGATCCGGCTGACCGTGCCACGATCGAGGAAGAGCATGCGCTGGAGCTGCGTACCCGCGACCGCGAGCGCAAGCTGTTGAAGAAGATCGAGCAGGCACTGGCCCAGATCGACAGTGGCGACTACGGCTACTGCGAGAAACCGGTGATCCCATCGGCATTCCGCGCCTGCTGGCACGTCCCACCGCCACGCTGTCGCTGGAAGCGCAGCAGCGCCGTGAGCTTCGCCAGAAACTGTACGGTGACTGAGCACCATCTCGTGAAGCGCAAAGGCCGACGACATGATGCCGTCGGCACACTTTCGCAGAGAAAGGGGCAATCGCCCCTTTTTTCTGTAGGGGATTCTGCAGGGCGGACGGTCGGGTACAGCTGACTGGCGGTGCTTGAAAGGCCCTTTAACAGGTGTTCCGGCTGGCTGGATACTCTGGCCCGACTGGCGGGGCGCCCATGGGGTGGTCGGCACGGCAGCCGGTGCTACACTGAAAAACGAGCCAGTCAGGGGCATACGTCCGTGGGATTCTTTTCTTTTCAGCAGGGAAAAACCGGAACAAGAGCGAAGCCGCTCCGTCGCCGGAATCGACCAGCGGGTTGAGCGCTCGTGAAATCGCCCGTCGCACCGCCGAGAAGATCGGACGAGATCGAATCGCAGATGGTGCAGGAAGGGGTTTCGCGTGCCAATCCGGCGTTGATGCAGCAGGAAGCCAAGGCCGGTCAGGCCTCAGGCGCCGGCGGCTGCGGCGGAATCGGCCGAGCAGGCTGCCAATGATGTGTCGGGCCGGCCTTCCGTGCTGGCGCGTCCGCGCGAAGGCGCCATCGAGATCCAGAGTTCCGGCCCTGCTGCCGGTGCTGGAAGAAGTGTCGGTGCTGTTTGCCAATGGCCAGGTGAGCGAAGCGACGCAGAACCCGCGCCAGGCCATTGATCAGAAGCAGCTGGGCGAGCATACCCGCCTGGGCTGGAAGATGCTGCTGGAGCTTTATCAGGCCAGCGGGCACCGGACCGAATTCGAGAACCTGGCGGTGGAATACGCCCTCGTCCTTCGAACTGTCGCCGCCCGCCTGGGTGGACGAACTGGTGCCGCCCAATCAGCAGGAAGAGCAGGCTGCGGTCCTGTCGTCCACGGTGCTGTTCCCGCCGGTGATCGATGCCCAGGTGGTGAAGCAGACCGAGCAGATGACACGTGCCATCCAGCGCAAGCGCCAGCTGCGCGTCGACTTCAGCCGCGTCACCAGCATCGACATGATCGGTGCGGATCTGCTGCTGCGCACGTTCCGTGATTTCCGCAAGGCGCGCCATGAGCTGACGATCTGCGGTGTGGAAGCCCTGGAGAAGGCGCTGTCGGTGATGACCGAGAGTGGCCGCCGTGATCCGGACGAGCACTGCTGGCAGCTGCGGCTGATGGCTCCCTGCGCATGCTGGGCCGCCAGCAGGAATTCGAGGACCTGGCCATTGAGTATTGCGTGACCTACGAGGTCTCCCCCGCCGTCGTGGGAGCCGCTGCCGATTCCGTGCATGTGCTGCTGGCTGACAGCGAGCCCGAAGAGGAAACCAGCGAGACGCTGCAACCCTACGTGGGCGAGATGTTCGCGCTGTCGGCGTGCTGACCGGCCGTGCCGAGACCATGTTCCGCCGGCTGCGTGCCTGGGCCGAAGACCGTCGCGAAGTGACGCTGGACCGCCGTCAGCTGGTGCGTATCGACTTTGCCTGTGCCAGTGAGCTGCTCAACGAAGTGGTGTCGCTGCAGGCCGGTGGCAAAGCCTGTCACCATCCGCCAGCCCAGCTATCTGGTGGCCTATCTGATGATCGTGATGGGCCTGGGCGACCTGGCCGAGCTGCAGCTGCGTCACGCCTGATGCAGATCTTGGCCGCATGCGGTCAGGCAGAAAAAGGCCCGGAAGGGCCCCCTGCCATTGAAATCGACCGATGGCCCCCATATGTCCTGAAACCCTCCGGCCCCTCCTGGCGCCGGAACTCTTTCAGGACCATCATGACAACCATCGTATCTGTCAGAAGAGGCGACAGCGTCGCCCTGGGGGACGGTCAGGTCACCCTCGGCAGACATCGTGGTCAAGGGCACCGCGCGCAAGGTGCGCCGCCTGGGGGGCAACAAGGTGCTGGCCGGCTTTGCCGGCGGAACGGCAGACGCCTTCACGCTCTTCGACCGTTTCGAGGCACAACTGGAGCGCTATCCGGCCAACCTGATGAAGGCCGCCGTGGAACTGGCCAAGCGAATGGCGCACCGACCGTGTGCTGCGCCGCCTGGAGGCCATGCTGGCCGTGGCCGACAAGCAGCATTCCCTCATCATCACCGGCAACGGTGACGTGCTGGAGCCCGAGCATGGGCTGGTGGCCATCGGTTCGGGCGGCGCGTATGCGCAGTCGGCCGCACTGGCACTTCTGGAGAACACCGAGCTTTCTCCGACCGAGATCGTGCAGAAATCCCTGAAGATTGCGGGTGATCTGTGCATCTACACCAACCAGAACCACACGATCGAGACACTATGACGCAGATGACGCCGCAGGAGATCGTCTCCGAACTGGACAAGCACATCATCGGCCAGGACAAGGCCAAGCGCGCGGTGGCCATTGCGCTGCGCAACCGCTGGCGTCGCCAGCAGGTGGCCGAGCCGCTGCGCCACGAGATCGTGCCCAAGAACATCCTGATGATCGGTCCCACGGGCGTGGGCAAGACCGAGATTGCCCGTCGCCTGGCCCGGCTGGCCAACGCGCCGTTCATCAAGATCGAGGCCACCAAGTTCACCGAGGTGGGTTACGTGGGCAAGGACGTGGATTCGATCATCCGCGACCTGATGGAGGCCGCCATCAAGGAAGAGCGCGACCGCGCCAAGCAGCGTGTGGATGCACGTGCCCGCGACCTGGCCGAAGAGCGTGTGCTGGATGCGCTGCTGCCGTCGTCGGCCCATCAGCGCACGCCCACGGACTACCGTGATCTGGAGAAACCCATCTCCACCGCTGACGATTCGGTGGCCCGCCAGAAGTTCCGCAAGCGCCTGCGCGAAGGCGATCTCGATGACAAGGAAATCGAGATCGACGTGGCGCAGCCGATGCCGAACATCGGCATCATGGGGCCGGCCGGCATGGAGGAACTGACCAACCAGCTGCAGGGCATGATGCAAGGGATGCCCGGCAAGACGCGCCAGCGCAAGATGCGCATTGCCGAAGCCATGAAGCTGCTGGTGGACGAAGAGGCCGGCAAGCTGGTCAACGACGAGGAGATCAAGCTCACGGCGCTGGCCAACGTCGAGCAGAACGGCATCGTCTTTCTGGACGAGATCGACAAGATTGCCGTGCGCGGTGGCGTGCAGGGCGGCGACGTTTCCCGTCAGGGCGTGCAGCGCGACTTGCTGCCGCTGGTGGAGGGGACGGCCGTCAACACGCGCTACGGTGTGGTCAAGACCGATCACATCCCTGTTCATCGCGTCGGGTGCGTTCCATCTGTCCAAGCCGTCCGACCTGGTGCCGGAACTGCAGGGGCGCTTCCCCATCCGTGTGGAACTCAGCTCGCTGTCGGTGGAGGACTTCCGTCGCATCCCTGACCGAGACCGATGCCAGCCTCACCAAGCAGTATCAGGCGCTGCTAGCCACCGAGGGTCACGCTGGATTTCCGCGACGACGGCATCAACAAGCTGGCCGAGACCGCCTTCCGCGTGAACGAGGGTACCGAGAACATTGGTGCACGCCGGCTGCAGACGGTCATGGAGCGGCTGCTGGAGGAAGTGTCCTTCCAGGGCGATCGCCGCTCGGGTGAGACGGTGGTGATCGACGCCGCCTTCGTCGAGGAGCGTCTGGGCGACATCGCCCGCAACGAGGACCTGTCGCGCTACGTGCTGTGATGCAGCACCAGCCACCCGCCGTTGATGGCGTCGTGGCTGTCCGTCCGGCTGGTGGTGGTTCGCCGTGACATTTCCCCTGTTTAGATTGCCGACCGGGAGCCGTGTTCATGACACGTCCCGGTCGGGAGTCGAGCGTGCATGGCTGTCCAGGGGATGGCACGTGCTGCCGGCCGATCGTCGCGGACAGCGTTCCGCGGCCCATCAAGCGAGGTCGGACGGGCAGATGAATTCTGCAGCGCAGCGTTTCAGGGTCGGGCAGGGCTGGCGGCAACGTCATGCGTGCGCTCGCCGTGCTGGGCATCGTGGCCTTGCTGGCTGCGCCCACGGCCTACTTCATTACGCCTGGACATCGGCTGAACAAGAGATGCTGGAGACGGCCCGCGCGGATGCCGAGTTCCTGCGCGAGCGCCTGTTGAAGCAGGATGTCAGGGCACGAAGCAGTTCGGCGGATGCCGCTGATGCGGATGAAGGCGGATCGTCAACCGCCCGGAGCATCCATGCCTTGCTGCAGCAATTGCCTCCCATGGCATTCGAGGGGCGGCAGATGGTGCGTGATGCCAACGGTGTCATTCTGGCGCAGCGGGGTGGCGTGCCCCATGGGCCGGTGTTTTCCGTGACGACACCGCTGCGTGGCGTTCCGGCGCTGCGGGCCGATGTCGAGATCATCCGCAGCAGCAAGCCGCTGCTGTGGCACATGCTGGGAGTGGGTTCGCTGGTGCTCTGTGCTGGGCGCCTGCATCGCGCTGGTGGCCGTGCAGGGGTATCGGCGCACGCGCGGGCAGGGGCGTGAGGTGGCACGCGTCTCAGGGGTTGGCAGAGCAGGGCGTGCTGGATCGCAATGCCTTCATCGAGGGTGTGCGGGATGCGCTGGTGCGTTCGGAACGCGATGGCACCGAATGCACGCTGTTTCATCTGGACCTTGATCATTTCAAGATGGTCAACGGTGCCGTGGGTCAGAGCTGTGCCGACCTGCTGCTGGAGCAGGTGGCCAAGGTGATTCGTGTCCGAATCGATGCGCTGGCGCGCGAGGCCGATCTGCCGCCGGTGTTGATGGGCACGCCGGGTGGCGATGTCTTTCTGTTGCTGGTGGAGGCGATGCCCCGTTCGGCTCCGGTGACGGAAGCCTTTGCCCGTGGCGTGCTGGATGCGCTGGGCAATGCCTTCGAGGTGGGGCCCTATCAGCTGTATCTGTCAGCCAGCGTGGGGCCAGCCACCGGGCGGGGCGAGCCATCACGGCCGAGAAGCTGATCCGCGAGGCGGAGCTGGCCAAGATCTTTGCCAAGAATCAGGGCTCGGGCAGCTATGCCATTCATGACCAGAACATGGATGTGCAGGCCGAGGCGCGTGACGAGATGGGTCAGGCGCTGCGACAGGCGCTGGCCAACGAGGAATTCCTGCTGTACTACCAGCCCAAGGTGCATACCGTGACGGGCGTGGTGACGGGCGTGGAGGCGCTGCTGCGCTGGCAGCCCGAAGGCAAGCCCATGGTGATGCCGGATCAGTTCATTCCGGTGCTGGAAGAGACCGGGCTGATCGTGCCGGCCGGCGCCTGGGTGCTGCGCGAGGCCTGCAATCAGGTGATGACCTGGCGGGCGCGTGGGCTGCCGCCGGTGAGCGTGGCCGTGAACGTTTCGGCGCGACAGCTGCAGCAGCGCGGCTTCGTGGACACGGTAGCCAGTATTCTGAAGGAAACGGGCCTGGAGGCGCGCTACCTGGAGCTGGAGCTGACCGAGACCATCTTTGTGGACAATGCCGGCGACAACGTGCGCATGCTGCGCCGCCTGGCGGACATGGGGGTGAGCCTGGCCATCGACGATTTCGGTACCGGGCCATTCGTCGCTGAGCTATCTGAGCAACTTCAGCCCGCGCACGCTGAAGATTGACCGCTCGTTCCTGTCGGAGGCTGGGGACGGGTCCGATAACAGTGCCATTGCCCGCGCCATCATCGCGCTGGGCCATGGCATGGGCATGTATGTGGTGGCCGAGGGGTCGAGACCGAGGCGCAGGTCGATTTCCTGCGTGGCTAGCTGGCTGTGATCAGATGCAGGGCTACCTGTTGAGCAAGCCGCTGCCGGCGGACCAGCTGGAGCAGTGGCTGCGGGCCCGCATCCAGAGCCAGCTGAGCCTGAACGCAGCGCGGCGTGCGGCGCTGGTCTGAGGGCGCTGCCCAGTTTCTTCGATACCGTTCCCCAAAAGGTCTGACGGTCTGACGCAGGTGGCGCTCGCATGGCTGGCAGGGAACGACCCTGTGGTGGCCCGGGCATGTCCGGGGTGCCGCCGGCGGTGATGGCCGCTATCATCCCGGGTGGACGTGCCACGGCGGCATCCGGCCGCAGGGTGGCGCGTCCCTTCACAGGAGACCCCCGGTCATGACCGACGACAGCCTTTCTCCCGGCGTCAAGGCGCAGATTCTGTCCGAAGCGCTGCCCTACCTTCGTCGCTTCCACGGCAAGACCGTGGTGATCAAGTACGGCGGCAACGCCATGACCGACGAGCGCCTCAAGCGCAGCTTCGCGCACGACGTGGTGATGCTGAAGCTGGTGGGCATCAATCCGGTGGTGGTGCATGGCGGCGGTCCGCAGATCGAGCAGGCGCTGAGCCGCATGGGCAAGGAAGGCCGCTTCATCCAGGGCATGCGCGTCACCGACGAGGAAACCATGTCCATCGTGGAGATGGTGCTGGCCGGTCAGGTGAACAAGGAGATTGTCGAGCTGATCAACACGGCTGGCGGTCAGGCCGTGGGCCTGACGGGGCAGGACGGCAATCTTATCCGGGCGAAGAAGCTGCTGCTGCCCAGTCAGGAAACGCCTGGGCCAGATGGTCGACATCGGCCTGGTGGGTGACATCGAACAGTGCGACCCCGCCATCATCCGCACGCTGACCAGCCACAGCTTCATTCCCGTGGTGGCGCCCATCGGTTCGGGTGAGACGGGCGAGACCTACAACATCAACGCCGACGTGGTGGCCGGAAAGATCGCCGAGGTGCTGCAGGCCGAGGAAGCTGGTGCTGCTGACCAACACCGCTGGCGTGCTGGACAAGTCCGGTCGGCTGCTGACCGGGCTGACGGCTGCCCAGGTGGACGCGCTCTTTGCCGATGGCACGATCTCGGGCGGCATGCTGCCCAAAATCTCGTCGGCGCTGGATGCCGCCAGGGCGGGCGTGAAGGCCGTCCACATCATCGATGGTCGGGTGGATCACTGCCTGCTGCTGGAGCTGCTCACCGACCAGGGCGTGGGCACGATGATCAGCTGCAACCGAGTCGGCCGCACCCGGTTGGCTCGGCAGGCTGCCGGTGTTGCTTTCAGGCCGCACCTGTGCGGATGTCGGGCTGCCTGCCGGACGTGAAAGCCGGCGTTGCAGCCTTTCACGGTCGATCCGGGTGCCGGCTGCGGGCAGGCCCGGCTACAATGGAAGACGCCCGCGGGCACCCTCAGCCCTGCCGACCCCCCATACCCGCGTCCGCTGTCGTTCTGACTGGCGGACCTTTCGAATGCCCCAGGCCGTGGCCCTCTGCACCGTCCGTTCGCGCGCGACCGATCCCTGTCGACTCCCAGTTCCCTGAATCCTCCGGTTCCGCCGTGAGCGGGGCTGCCGCGCTTGCCTCGACACCGGACATGGCTGCTGCCGCGCCGGAAGGGCAGGGGCGGCGTGACGGCGAGTGCGGACGCGAGCGCTGCCGCGTCGCAGGGCGCTGCGCCGGCGCAGGCGTCGACGGATTCGTCGGGTGAGGAGATCGATGTGCGCCGCCGCGTGCGCAAGCGTCCCAAAGCCCGGTGAGCGCCGTCTGCAGATCCTGCAGGCGCTGGCCGAGATGCTGGAGCAGCCCAAGGGCGAGCGCGTTACCACGGCGGCGCTGGCCGCCAAGCTTTCGGTCTCGGAAGCGGCGCTTTATCGGCACTTTTGCCAGCAAGGCGCAGATGTTCGAGGGCTGATCGAGTTCATCGAATCGACACCGTTCGGGCTGATCAATCAGATCACCCGCGAGGAAGAGCACGGTCTCGACCCAGGTGCAGCAGATCACCAACCTGCTGCTGACCTTCTCCGAGCGCAACCCCGGCATGACCCGCGTGCTGGTGGGCGATGCGCTGATCAACGAGGACGACCGCCTGCAGGTGCGCATCAATCAGCTGACCGACCGGCTGGAGCTGTCGCTGAAGCAGTGCTTCCGTACCGCCATGGTGCAGGAGCAGCTGCCGGCCGACACCGATGCCGGTGCCCGGGCAGATCTGGTGCTGTCCCTATGTGCTGGGCCGCTGGGCGCGTTATGCCAAGCGGGCGGCTTCAAGCGCATGCCCACTGAAAAATGTCAGTATACAGATCGGGTATTTTTGTGAGCTGACGGAAGATAATCCGTCCCCTGCTTCTGTACCGGCATTTGATTCCCTCCCATGGACGGCGCGATCCATCACGGGCTGCACGCATGGCCTGCCAGATGGGCTGATGGCCGAAGAATGGCTTGCTGTCAGGGTCTTCGGAAGGATGGCAATATTTTCGGTACGTCATGACACATCCTTCCGTATTGTCGTGCTGTCGTAATGAGCGCATGAATTGATGCGCCATGTATGCAGGCTGTAAATCGCCGTCAGTCACTGTTAATGTAGTGGCAGGATATTTGTAGTGTCTGCCGACATGCCGGGCTAGACTGGCCGTCCCTTTCCTTGTGAATTATCAATCAGGACGTTTTCATGTTTCTGAACCGAGATGACCGCCACCTGCGCGCGGTATCCGTATCTTCCAGTCAGGGCCGGCGACCGCTGGCCGCCGTCATTGCAGCGCTGATGCTGCCGTGCGTCGTGGGCAGCGCCCATGCCACCAATATCCCCTGCATCGCAGGAGACTACTCTGTACAGGCCAAGGCAGGCGAGACCAGGACTGCCCAGGGCCTCTGGCAGCAGCCAGGGCTCCACCACCCAGGCTCAGGCCGATTCCAGCACGTCGAGCGCCGCCCAGGCGCAAGCTGGTGAACAGGACAGCGGCACCCAGGACACCCCCTCGACCCGGCCGGCCACGTCGGCGGATGGCCAGAGCGCGGATTCCAGCGCAGCGGCCGCAGGCTCGTCGGCTGCGGGTCAGGCGGCCACGACCGGGCAGGCCGGCAGCGCCACCTCGGATACCGCCAGCAACGGAAGCTCGACGGCCGCCAGTGGCGGAACCTCGGCAACCACTGGCGCTGGTGCCTCGACCACGGCCGACAGCGGCACTTCCACGGTGACCGGCGGCGGCGCCTCGACTGGTAGCAGCAGCACGGGCACCTCCACGACGCAGGCCTCCTCCGGTAGCGACACGTCCACGCAGGCTGCCTCGAGTTCGGAACAGGGGCTCTTCAGCGACCCAGGCGGCCGGCAGCAGCAGCGCTTCCGGCAGCGATGCCTCGTCCAGCACCGGCACCACGGGCCAGTCGTCCGCAGATGGCAGCAGCCAGGCGTCGACCACCGACAGCACCACGCAGTCCGGCGGGCAGTCCAATGTCCAGGGCCAGACCTCAGGCGCCACCAGCGACCAGACCCAGGACCAGGACGCCACGTCGCCCAGCAACAGCAAGACCGAAGGCCAGGGCCAGCAGGAAGCACAGAACCAGTCCCAGACGCAGGGCCAGACCGCCGGCACCACCCAGGATGCCGCCGAAGCCCAGGCCGGCCAGAGCCAGGCCCAGGCTGCCGGGTTCGTTGACCACGGCATTCCCACCCCGGTGGCGCAGACCCGGGGCGTGGGTAGTCCACCGTGGACCAGAGCGGCCAGGACGTGATCCTGACCTGGCTGCAGGACTGGCGCGGAGGCTATGCCATTCTGATGGTGAATGCCGAGACGGGCGCCTCGCAGCAGTTCGACGTGCCGTTCAAGCCGGACGGTGACGAGCCCTCGGCCATCTACCTGTCGTCGAAGAACCGCCTGTACACGCTGTTCAACAGCCAGTTCGTCGAGTTCGACGTGGCCAGCAAGCGCTTCACCTTCCACGGCAAGGTCAACGGCAAGACCGCCATGAGCCTGACCGAGGACAAGGATGGCCGGATCTGGGCTGCCACCTACCGAACAACCAGCTGGTGAGCTTCAATCCGCAGAATTCATCATTGCAGAATCACGGCCAGCTGGCCAAGGAGTCGTGGACGCAGTATCCGCGCTCCATCGCGGTGGATGCCCATGGCTGGGTCTACGTGGGATCGGGTCTGGCGGCTTGCAGATCTACGCCTACAACATCCAGAGCCACGCCACCCAGGCGCTGCTGTCGTCCTCGCAGCGTGTTTCGGGCACTGCCGTGGTGACGCAGTCCCAGAGCAATGTCGTCTATGCCCGCAACGGCCGGCAGCAGTTCATGCTGACCAACGGCAAGGCCAGCGGTCTGAGCGCCGGCGCTCAGGTGGCCGAATCCAACCTGAAGGGCGGGGCGCAGAATCTGGTGGACCGCGAGTTCCCGTCGGGTCGTCGCCTGGTGTCGGTGGACATGCATGACCGTACCCCTGGTCACGCGTGATGCGTCGGGCCAGCAGAAGACGGTGAAGTTCAACTACACCACCCAGGGCGCTGCGCTGACCTTCGTCTGCGCTACCGGTGACAACAAGGTGTGCGGCGGCACGCGCTTCCCGATGCACACGTTCTACTACAACGCTGGTGACAACAAGTTCGACAGCAAGCAGCTGCCGCGCCAGCCGAACGTGATGGCCGCACTGGGCTCGCGCCTGTACGTGGCCGCCTATCCGGACGGCAAGCTGTTCCAGGAAAGCGAGAACGGCAAGAACGAGTTCTCCGAAGTGCTCAACGCCTACCCGTCCATCAACCGGCCCCATGCCATGCTGATCATGGGCGGCGGTTCGCAGATCGCGCTGGCCGGCACGCCGGAATACGGCACGACCGGTGGCGGCATGATGTTCTGGAACCGTTCCAGCGGCCAGAAGAGCCGGATCGATCATTGGCACCTGGTGCCCAACCACTCGGTGCAGGCAATGGTCGAGCTGTCCAACGGCATGCTGCTGGGCGGCACGACCGTGGCGCCGGGCACGGGCGGTGTCACCAAGGCCACCGATTCGAGCGAGCTCTTCCTGATGGATGCCAACACCCATGAGGTGCGCTGGCGCGGTGCGCCGGTGCCGGGCGCCAAGACCATCACGGACCTGATGGTGGGCACCGATGGCCTGGTCTATGGCCTGGCCGACAGCGTGGACCCTGTTCGTCTTCAACCCGAACAACCGCCAGGTGGTCTCGGTCAACCGCTTCTCGAAGGACCTGGGACCCTCCGTGTACGCTCAGGGCACCCGTGCCTTCGTGAAGGGCGCCGATGGCAGCATCTACGTCCTGCTCTACAACGGCATCGGCAAGGTCGACACCAAGGCCCATACCGTCAGCCGCGTGGTCTCCTCGCCGGTGCGCATCACCGTGGAGGCGCCGCAGCCAACGGCCGGATCTACTTCGGTTCCAACAACCACCTGTACAGCTGGAAGGCCCAGTGAGGGTGAGGGGCCGACCCAGGCATGACCGGCCATCGCTGGTGCTGACCTGAGCCGGTCCCGAGACCGATGTACCTGGGGCCGGATCGTCTCTTCTCCGCGAGGAGGCGATCCGGCCTTTTTTCACGCCTGAATTACGTAATAAGGAATAATGAATCACTAAAGGGGTTTTACAAATACGTTGTTGAGAAGCAACACTTGGCAAGTCCATGTTTTTGCGCGCGAAACCTGGGCATAGTTGGCACATGGAGGGCTTTCGTGTTGACTCACAAACCAGGGCAGCTATATTCATAACGGTTCCGTCAGTTTTAGAGATTCGTTACAAACATGTCCAAGACACGCATCTTCTCGGTTGTCGGCGCACGACCCCAGTTCGTGAAGGCCGCCATTGTCAGTCAGGCCCTGGAAAAGTATCCGGACGTCGAGCACGCCATCGTGCACACTGGCCAGCACTACGACCAGAACATGTCCGATGTGTTCTTTTGAAGAACTGGGCATGCCGGCGCCGGCCTTCAACCTGCACATCTCGGCCAGCGGGCACGGCGCCATGACCGGCCGCATGCTGGAGGCCCTGGAAAAGCTCTACATCGACGAGAAGCCCGATGTCGTCGTTGTTTACGGTGACACCAACAGCACGCTGGCCGGTGCGCTGGCTGCGGCCAAGATCCACCTGCCGCTGGCCCACGTCGAGGCTGGCCTGCGCTCGTTCAACCGCATGCCGGAAGAGATCAACCGGGTGCTGACCGACCACATCACCGACGTGCACTTCTCGGTGACGGACGTCTCCACCGCCAACCTGCTGCGCGAAGGCATCAGCGGCCCGCGCGTCGAGCAGGTGGGTGACGTGATGTATGACTGCGCCCTGCAGATGGCCGAGGTTGCCGAGCGCCGCTCGCACGCGCTGGAAACCTTCGGCGTCGAGCCCGGCAAGTTCGTGCTGTGCACCGTGCACCGCGCCAACAACACCGACGATCCCAAGCGTCTGCAGTGCCTGATGGAAGGTCTGGACCTGCTGGCCCAGCACCTGCCCGTGGTGCTGCCGCTGCACCCGCGCACCCGTTCGCGCGTCGAGGCCCTGGGCTTCAAGCCCAAGTCGCCCAACTTCAAGATCGTCGACCCCATCGGCTACATCGACATCGTGCGCCTGGAGCGTGCCGCGGCCGTCATCGTCACCGACTCGGGCGGCGTGCAGCGCGAGGCCTTCTTCCACAGGTGCCCCTGCGTCACCTTCCGCGACGAGACCGAGTGGACCGAACTGGTGGATTCCGGCTGGAACGTGCTGGCCCCGCTGGATGATCCCCGAGAAGTTCAAGGACATCTGCCTGTCGCGGGTGGGCACCGCGGCACCCCGAAAGAGCACTACGGCAACGGCGATGCTGGCGTGAAGATCGCCGCCACGCTGGTGAAGATGCCGCAGATGACGTTCAAGCGCTGAACTGCTCTCCGCTGATCATGGAAACCCGTCGTTTGAACATCCTCTTCCTGACGGACAACTTTCCGCCCGAGCGCAACGTGCCCGCCATGCGTACCTGGGAGCACGTTTCGCGCTGGGCTGAAGGATGGCCACCAGGTCACTGTCATCACCACCGCCCCCAACTTCCCGCAGGGCAAGCCGCTGGCCGGCTACAAGAACCACTGGTACTTCAAGGAAGACATGGGGGGGGTGAAGGTCATCCGCGTCAAGAGCTACATCGCGGCCAACGAGGGCTTCCTCAAGCGCATCCTGGACTATGTCTCCTTCATGGTGACGGGCGGCATTGCCGCCATGTTCCAGCGCCGCCCCGACATCCTCATCTCCACCTCGCCCCAGTTCTTCTGTGCGGTGGCAGGCTGGATCGTGTCGCGGCTGCGTCGCCTGCCCTGGATCTTCGAGCTGCGTGACCTGTGGCCGGCCTCCATCGTGGCCGTGGGTGCCATGAAGGAAGGCCTGCTCATCCGCATGCTGTACTGGATCGAGATGAGCATGTACCGGGCATCCGACCGGGTGATTGCCGTGACCAAGGGGCTGCGTCAGGACCTGGTGGACCGGGGCATTCCGGGTGACAAGGTGGTGGTGGTGCGCAACGGCGCCGACACCACCCGCTTCACCCCGCGGCCCGAGGATCCGCCCTGGTGGAGAAACTGGGCCTGCAGGGCAAGTTCGTGGTGGGCTACTACGGCACCATCGGCATGGGCGCGGGCGTGCAGACCGCCGTCGATGCCGGAGCCATCCTGCGTGACCGCGACGACATCGTGATCATGCTGGCTGGCGCGGGCGCCGAGTATGCCGACGTGGAGAAATCCATCAAGGAGCAGGGGCTGACCAACGTGAAGCTGCTGCCGCCCTTTGACCAGTCCGAGATGCCGGCGGTCTGGAGCCTGCTCGACGCCGCCATCGTGATGATGAAGGATCGGCCCCTCTTCAAGGCCACCATCTCGTCCAAGACGTTCGAGGCGCTGGCCATGGGCATGCCCGTCATCATGAGCCTGCCGGCCGGTGAGGCCACCGGGCTGGTGGACGAATACGGTTTCGGCATCAAGTGCGCCCCCTGAGAACCTCGCAGGACATGGCGGCTGCCATTCAGCGGCTGGCGGACAATCCCGGAACTGAAGGCCGAACTGGGTCGCAAGGCGCTGGAAGCCTCAGGACTTCTCGCGCGAGCGCTCTGCCGGCCTGGTGATGGACGTGGTGCAGGACGTGATGGCCAGCCGTGGCAAGTGAGATCGCAGCCCTTCAGGGCGCGTGATACGGAAGCCGTCTCGCAGTCATGACCAGACCGGTGCGCCGCAAGGCGTGCCGGTCCCACCAAGAATCACAACAATGAACATCGACAAGCTTTTTTCGGCCGGGGGTTCCGGCAACGTGCTGGTACTTGCCCCGCACACCGATGATGCCGAGCTGGGCTGCGGCGGCACCATTGCCCGTCTGGTCCGCAGTGGCCACCGCGTCATCACCGTGGCCTTCTCGGCCGCCGAGGACTCTGTGCCCAAGGGCTTCCCGCGCGATGTGCTGCGCACCGAGAACCGCAATGCGGCCCAGAAGCTGGGCGTGAAGCCCGAGGATGCGCTGGTGCTGGACTTTCAGGTGCGCACCTTTCCGGAGCATCGGCAGCGCGTGCTGGACACGATGATCCGCCTGAACCGCGAGTATCGGCCTTCGCTGGTCTTTGTGCCCAGCGCCACCGATACCCACCAGGATCACAAGACGGTGGCCGACGAGGGCTTTCGCGCCTTCAAGCGCACCACCATCCTGGCCTACGAGCTGTCGTGGAACACGCTGGAATTTTCCAACCGCTGCTTCGTGACGCTCGAGGAAGAGGACATCCAGAAGAAGATCGCCGCGCTGTACGAGTACAACTCGCAGCAGGCCTGTCGCACCTACGTGAACGAGGCCTACGTGCGGGCGCTGGCGCTGGTGCGCGGCACCCAGATCCAGAAGCCGCTGGCCGAAGTCTTCGACGTGCCGCGGCTGATTCTGGACTGAGGCCGCACGGGCTCAATCCAGGTGCAGGACCACCGGCCAGTTGGAGTCGGTGCCGCCGTTGCTGTAGTGGTTGAAGTGGTAGGCGTTGATCCAGTTGCCGTTCGTGCGGTGCTGGGCATTGGATTCGGTGAACGCCACCGGCGAGCTGAAGCCGTGGTGTGAACCGTTGCGGAAATCGGCGAACTTCCACTGGCTGCCGCCTTCGGGGTGGAACTCCACGTCGTAGGTCTGGCCGGCCTGCAGCGTGATGTGCGCCGAACGAGGCGTCATACCAGTAGACCTTGCCCACCCGCGCGGACTTGAGCTGCAGCCCGTAGTAGTTGGCACCCGAGCTGATGCGGCCGCTGGCCAGTTCGCGGTTGCCCTGCACGATGCGCCAGCGCAGCGAGCCGCCCACCGAGGCTGCCGTGGCAAACGACAGTCCCGAGACCCGTTTGGTGCTGTACGGGCGGAAGCGCTCACGCACCGGGTGGCTGGCCGTGGCCGTGAAGATGCGCTGCGGGTCCACGGCACCGCTTTCCATGGCTGACGAGCCCTGCTTCTGGCCATTGCGGGTGGTCAGCTGCAGGATGGGCACATAGTAGCTGCCGCCGGCGGGCTCTGCGTCATGTCGTTCCACGAGAATCCCCGCCCGACCACGCGTTCCGGGTGCCCAGCAGCGTGGCCCGAGTCAGTGGGCGAGACCCAGCGCGAAGGCCGGCCATTGCCCGAATGGGTGATGGTGTTGTTGCTGCTGATGTAGTTCTGGTGCGGCGCCGGGTGGATGTTGTCCAGCACCAGGTGATAGATGCGGCCGGCCACCAGAGGCTGCTGGCTGCTGAAATAGGCATCGTTGAAGATGGGATTGCCGCGGTAGGCTGCCGAACCCGGCGTGAAATAGGCTGTGGCCAGCGGGGTGGCCGACAGGTTGGGCGGTGGCGCCGCTGCCGTCATCGGGCATCAGCCGCAGGCGGATATTGCCGCCGTTGCCGGCCCGAATAGCCGCGACCCGGCTGCCAGTAGAGGCGGGCGGTGCTGAGGTGGCTGCTGATGGTGGCCCGGAAGCGGTTGGAGACGATCTGCTCACGCCGGCCGTTGATACCGACGATGGTGTTGGCGAGCGCATCCTGCCGGAAGACGCCCGGACCGTAAAGCCGGCGCACTTCATACGAGGTCAGCGCGTGGTTGCCGCTGCCGGCAGATACCACGGCCTTGGTCTGGCGACGGCCTGGGGCCTGCGTGGTCTGCGCCGGGGTGCTGTCGCCCTGCGTGGCCAGGGTGTTGGGGGCGTGGGAAGAGACCGCCTTGGTGTTCAGATGGGCCGTGTCATCGTCCGAATGCACGCCGCAAGCTGCCAGGGGAATGGCCAGGGCGACGATACCTTTACGCAACGACTTGTATATATATGAATGACTATGAGGTTTTTTGCTGACGTTTGTATTGCAATTTGTCATTGAGTTATTCCTAAGTTTGACGGGCGTAATGGTATGTGCCCTTGTCGGCAAAGTAAACAAAAACCCCTGACTGTCGAGTCCCCATTTATTGGGTGATATGACGATTCTGCGCGGATGGGCCTGTTTCGGCGGAGGTGGGCGCCAGATATCGTCAGTGATGTGCGCCAGCAGGGCGGAATGAATGGCTGCGCCTTGTGCCGGATACGGGAAATGAATTCCGGGCGCAATACGGGCGAGTTTATGGATAATGTCCGGATAATAAGGTCGGCATGGCGTCAATGGTGGTGTGCGACGGATGTGAGGCCGTTATTCGGGGACCAGTGGCCGCTTTGCGGGTACGGAAGGGCAGTGCGCACGGATTGGGCGCGTACCTGTCGTTGGCGTATTCCGGCGGCATAAAGACCCGAAAAATGCTCCTGAACGGATCAAAAACGACCGCCCGGCCCTCATTTCTGAAGGGGCCCCGGTGGTGCATTCCGACACGAAAGCGGCCGAAATTCCGTATCAATTTTCTCTTGCAGAGTGTGGCCTGACAGGTACACGAAATCGTTGTACCTGGCCCGGACCGCCTGCGAAAGGCTGGCCATCCGGGGATTGGCAGGGGCGCGTGTGCGTTCCGAACCCCCTGGCGGGCGTCAGGGCGCCATGTGCAGGACCACGGGCCAGTTGGCCTCGATCTTGCCGGCACGGGTGTGGTTGAAGTGGTCGACGTTGATCCATTGACCATTCACGCGGTGCTGGGCATTGGATTCGGTGAAGGCCGCCGGCCAGCTGAAGCCGTGCAGCGAGCCGTTGTAGAAGTCGGCCACCTTCCACTGACTCTGGCCCAGAGGCTGGAACTCCACGTCGTAGGTCTGGCCGGCGGCCAGCGTCACGCCCTGGCCGCCATTGATCTCGGCGTCATGCCAGAAGACCTTGCCGACCCGGTTGGCGTTGGCCTGCAGCGCGGTATAGTTGGGCGTATCTGTCGTGAACTGGCCGCTGGCCAGCACGTTGCTGCCCTGCAGGATGCGCCACTGCAGCGTGCCCGCAACCGATGCCGCCGTGGCAAACGACAGGCCCGTCACGCGCCGCTCACGCGTGGGACGGAAACGTTCCCGGATGGGCTGCTCGGCCCCAATGGTGAAGATGCGACCCGGATCGACCGCGCCACTTTCCATGTTGGCCATGCTCCTGGCGCTGGCCGTCTGCCGTGGTGAGCTGCAGGATGGGCACGTAGTAGTTGCCGTTGGAGGCGTTGCGCGTGTAGTCGGACCACGTGAAGGCATCCGAGGAACCCACCGCGCGTGAGCCCCGCAGCGTGCCCCAGTCAACGGACGAGACCCAGCGGGAGGGGCGGTCGTTCTGTTCGTGGGTGATGGCGTTGTTGCTGCTGATGTAGTTCTCGCGCGGATCCGGAGCCACGTTGTCCATCACCAGATGGTAGATCTGGCCGGCCACCAGCGGCTGCTGACTGGTGAACGTGCTGTCGGCAAAGATGGCGCGATCCCCTGGGCGGCCGCGCCTGGCGTGAATTCTGCCGTAGCCAGCGGTGTGGCCGACATGTCGGGCGCATGGGCATCCGAGCCGTCGTCGGGCAGCAGGCGAAGACGGATGACGCCGCCATTGCCGCGCGAATAGCCCGTTCCCGGTTGCCAGTACAGCCGCGCCGAGGCCAGATTGCCGCTGATGGTGGCACGGAAGCGGTTGGAGACGATTCTTCCTGGCTGCCGTTGATGCCGATCATGGTGTTGCCCAGGGCGTCCTGCCGGAAGACGCCGGGGCCGTAGAGCCGGCCGATCTCTGCCGAGTTGAGGGCGTAGCCTTCGCTGCCGGGCTGGCCGACAATGGCCTTTGGTCTGCTGGACAGGAACGTCCGAAGCGCCCGAACCCCCCACCCCACCGCCACCGCCGCATCCAGACAACACTGCACCTGCCAGAAGGGCGCTAAATAGCAAAAATATTGTTACGCGAAGTGCGTTTTGTGTACGGTATTAGCAACGTTGCTATTGCTAATTTTCATGAATTCCTCTCCGGATCTGTACCCGGGGATATTAGGGGCAAGCGCCGGGAAAGTAAACACGGTATTTGGGAATAAATTCGGTGGCGAGTTTTATCCGGGAGGAATATATGGCGCCGTGTCTGGTGTCGGAATTGCTGCTTTTTACGGTGATATTGACGTTTGGTCCGGATAAGGGCCAAAATGAACAGTGTATTTACGTCCATCGGGACTTATTTCCATGCTCGGGCTGTCTGGAGACAGCTTTCCTGCCATTGCAAGCCCCACCATTTTTGGGAGGGCTGGTGGAGCGGCGGATGGCCGCAAAGGGGGAGCAGGCCTGTGGTGCGTCCTGGCCCGTGTTGCTGCACCTTGCACCATGAGACCGGTTGAAGGCACCTGAAGCATCGGATGGAAACCTCTGATGCAGAACGGCCAGCCGCCGCAAGGCGTGCTGGCCGTTGTCTTCGGCTTTCCGGGCAGCAATTGCTCTGCGCGGAAAGCCGGTGACAGGGAGACGGATGGATCAGGGCGCCAGATGCAGGACGACGGGCCAGTTGGCATCGCTGCCACCCGGGGCGTTGTAATTCCAGTGATAGGTGTTGATCCAGCGATTCCCTTGGAAGTGTTGGGCACGTGATTCCGTGAAGGCTGCCGGGCGAGCAAAGCCTTTGGCTGAACCATTGCGCTGGTCGCCGAACTTCCACTGACTATTGCCTTGGGGGCGGAACTCGATGTCGTACTCCTGCCCTGCCTGCAGGGTCACGACGTGAGGCAGGTTCACGTCATACCAGGAGTAGCTGCCGACCTTGTTGCCCGAATTGGTGGTAATGGCGCGATAGTTGGGGCTGGGGGCATGGACCCTGTCCGCTGGCGAGTTCGGTGTTGCCTTGCAGGATACGCCAACGCAGATTGCCTGCTACGGATGCAGCTGTGGCGAACGACAGTCCGCTAACCCGCTTGGTCGCTGTAGGCTTGAAGTGCTCACGGATCGGGCGGTTGTTGGTGGACGTGAAGATCAGTTTGGGGTCGAGTGCTCCACCCATCAAATTGAGCATACACCTTGCACTCTGCCCGCCGCTGACGTTCAACTGCAGGATGGGCAGGGTAGTAGTTGTTACTGGCGCCGTTGGTTGTCAGGTCGAACCAGCGCAGCGCTCGCGTGGTGCCATAGGGGCGAGTGCCCAGCAGCGTGGCCCAGTCTGTGGTGTTGGTCCAGCGTGCAGGGCCGACCGTTCGCAGTGACGGTGATCCCGTTGTTGCTGCTGATGAAGTTGGCTTTCGGAGAGGGATCCAGGTTCTCCATTACCAGGTGATAGAGCTGGCCAGCTTGGATCTGTTGGGTGCTGCTGAAGTGAATATCGGTAAACACCGGGGCACCGCTGCTGGAGACCTGCTGACCAGGAATATACCTGGCCGTTGCCAGCGGCTTTGCCGACAGGTTAGGCAGATGCTGAGCGCTGCCGTCATCGGGCATCAGGCGTAGCTGGATGACTCCGCCGTTACCTGACGAATAGCCCCGGCCGGTCTGCCAATAGATGCGCACACTTTGCAGCGTACCGCTGACAGTGGCGCGGAAGCGGCTGACAACCTTCTGTTCGTAGTTGCCATTGACGCCGACGACGGTGTTAGCCAGCGCGTCCATCTTGAAGACGCGCCTGGGCCATAAAGGTGGCGGAACTCGTTGGAGGTCGGCGAATAGCCTCGATTGGCTGGGTAGAGCGTCTTGCCGACAACGGCTCTGCTGCTGGTCGTTCCGGTGTCGGCAAGAGTGGTGTCTTCGTTGCCACCGCAGCCTGCCAATGCAGCACTGGCCACGACGGGAACGAGCCAGCGCAGGGAAACAGAGAAATCCTGAAAGCGTGTGCGTGACATGATTTGTCGCCTCCTTAAGAATTGCAATAAATTGCAACAAATCAAGTCTAGGCTTGTCTGACTTCTATTTCCACTGTGATGTTATGGTTGTTTTTACACGTGGCTTTTCGGGGGACGTGCCCAGAATGTCGCGTTCAATGAGGTGCACGAGAACGTGCCGCTGCCCATCGAGGATTTCATGCCATTGTCGGCTGGGCCATGCAGTGAGGGCTGGTGCCGTCGAAGAAACCGATCCGGCGGCACCGGATGAATGGGAGCACTGCGAAACGGCCAGCCGCCGCAAGGCGTGCTGGCCGTTCTTTGTGCCGGGCCGGGCAGCTGCGCTGCCCGGGAGGCTGATCACCGGGGTTGGTGCATCAGGGTGCCAGATGCAGGACGACGGGCCAGTTGGCCCCTGACCGGACTGGGCGTGGTTCCAGTGGTTGGACCCGATCCAGCGGCCACCCAGCATCAGCTGGGCCTGGGATTCGGTGAAGGCGGCTGGCCAGGAGAAGCCATAGCTGGAGCCGTTGCGGTGGTCGCCGAACTTCCACTGGCTGGCACCTTCGGGCTGGAATTCCAGGTCGTAGCTGCGACCGGCCTTCATCACGACATCCTGCCGGCGGGCAGCCTGATGTCATACCACTTGTAGTTGCCCACGCGGTAGTTGGCGTTGGACTGGATCGGGTTGTAGTTGGGGCGGCTTTCGTTGATGTAGCCGGATGCCAGCACGCTGCTGCCGTCCAGGATGCGCCATTGCAGCCGGCCGGCCACCGAGGCGGCCGTGGCAAACGACAGGCCGGAAACCCGCTTGTCCGCACGGGGCGTGAACCGTTCCCGGATGGGCTTCTGGAGGGTTGCGGTGTAGATCAGCTTGTTGTCGACCGTGCCGCCTTCCATGTCGGAGACGCCCTGGCTCTGACCGTTGGTCAGGATCATCTGCAGGATGGGCGAGAAGCTGTTGCCACCGGAGCCGACTTCGGTCAGGTTGGTCCAGGTAAGCGCACGGGTCGAACCACGCGGACGTTTGCCGATCAGGGTGGACCAGTCCAGCGTGTTCAGCCAGCGAGCCGGGCGACCGTTCTTCAGCGGGGTGATGCTGTTGTTGCTGCTGATGAAGTTCTCGTGAGCGGCCGGATCGGTGTTTTCCATCACCAGGTGGTAGATGCGGCCGGCCACCATCGGCTGGCTCTTCTTGTCCATCCGGATTTCCGGGAACATCGATTTCGGGTTGTCGCCCGGGCGCAGACCCGGCACATAGGTGCCGCTGGACATCGGGGCAGCCTTCAGGTCGGGCAGGTGCTGGGCCGAGCCGTCGTCCGGGTAGAGGCTGATCCGGATCACACCACCGGTGCCGCCAGCATAGCCCAGGCCGCTCTGCCAGTACAGGCGCACCCGATCCAGCGTACCGTTGACGGTGGCGCGGAAGCGGTTGGACACGATGCTGGTCTGATTGCGGTAGTTGCCGATGACGGTGTTGGCCAGGGCGTTCTGCGTGAACACGCCGGGGCCGTAGAGGCGGGCAAATTCCGCCGAATCCAGTTGCAGGTTGGTGGCCGTCACCAGGCGGTTGCGGCTGGCGGGCTGCGTCTTGCTGCCCGAGTCCGACGGTTTGTCGGCGGCCGGCCTCTGCGCGGGCTGCGGGCTGGTCACGTTTTCCTGCGGCTCACCGACGGGGATGGCGTTGCGTGCCTCGTCGGGGTTGCGATGCGGACGGCCATAGTTGCCCGTGCGCACCCAGGAGGGCAGATCGGCGTCATCGGGCAGGGTAGGGGGTGGGCCGGGGTGCTTGACCACGTGCTGGCCGCTGGATCCGGCAGCTGGGGTAGCGTTCAGGGGCGTTTCGGGCCGAGGCATCCGCAACCAGGTAGTCGGCCACGTGCGACAGGATGTTTCCGAACTGGTCGACCATGACATGGGCCGGTTCGGTCTGCGCCAGCATCAGCGGGCCGGCGCTCAGGGTGTCGGCGATGGAGGGGGCCTCAGCCAGCGTGTCGGTGCTTTCGTGCTCGGGCGGCTCGGAGGCCAGGATATGCGGCACTTCGCCGGGAATCTGGTCGAAGACGAAACCGGACAGTGCAGTGGATTTGGGCGTGTCGGAGGTGGCGGCATCATCTCCACCGGCGCAGCCGGTCAGCGCCAGAGACACCATCAGGGAGGCGCTCAGCATGGGCAGGCGACCCGGGAAAGAGCGGGAAAGGAAGTGATAGGGCTTTGCGGAAGGGTGCATGACTGAAACCCCCGGCCAGGGGGCGGAACCGTGAGGGTGGAGGCCGCTTCCCGAGAACAGGTCAAGGGAAATCGGTCACGGTTTTCAGTCTAGGCAGGGTGTTGCAAAAAAACATCGGTCTGGGTACTGACGGTGTGCGGGAGGTGACTGGAGGCAGTTCACCGCCCGGGAGGAGGAGAGGTGGACGCAGTGCCAGCTTCATTTTGATGGTTCCTTGCAGCACCGCAGGTTGCCAATTGTTGTGAATTATCAGGCCGACAGGCAACAAAAAGCGCCCCGAAGGGCGCCCTGTGTTCTTTGTGCCGACGCTGGTAACGTTTTGCTGGCTGTACCGATACCGGCAGCTGGTTGAGAGAGGCCGCGCTGCGAACGTTGCCTTGCTGCCGCCGGATGTTCTGTACGGCGGCTCCGGTGGGCTGGTGGCTGGCAAACGTCAGCTCTGCGTGGGGATTGCGCTGCCGGGGAAAGGTCCGGCAGTGCAAAGATCCGGGATAGTGGCGAAGGTCCGGCAGCGGCCAGGGTCCGGTAGTGGAAAAGGGTTCGGCAGCCCTCCGGCACCGGAGGGTCAGGCGTTGTCCAGAATCTTCTGGTACATCCTCCCGCATCCGGGCCGCCTGGGTGCCCCAGTTGTAGTGCTCGATCACGGCCTTCTGGCCGTTGATGCCCATCTGGCGGGCACGTTCCGGGTTGTCGCGCAGGTCGATGATGGCTTTCGCCACGGCGTCGACATCCTCGGATCGACGATCACGCCGGCGTCATGCTTTTTCCAGATAGGCCGTCCAGTTGGGAATGGGCGAGCAGATGGTCGGGATGCCGGCCGCCATGTACTCGAAAAGCTTGATCGGCTCGGCGGTGAGGTGGTTGGGGGTGAGGTAGAGCGTGCACAGGCCGGCAAAGCTGCGCTCCAGGGCGTTGCGGATGCCGTCGCGCTCGACCCAGCCCAGATATTCGACCTGCTTCCAGCCAGGCATGGCAGTGATTTCGGCCTTGTCGGCGTCGCTCTTGAATTCGCCGGCCATGATCAGCTTGACGTTGGCCTTCTCGACGGCCTCCATATCCTCGATGATGCCGCGGATGCGCGACAGACCACCGGCATAGACCACGTGGGTGGACGGCCGCGGCGCGGGTGTGTTGTCCTTGTCGGGGTCGAGCTCCAGCTCGGCGAGCAGCGGGTAGTTGTGCAGCGTGTAGAGCCGGCCCGGACGGGCCACGTCCTGGAAGAAGGTGGCCTGGGTGGGCGAGGCGGTGACCACACCATCGAAGAAGCGCGCACCGATGCGCTCGCAGCCGCGGGCGATCCTGCCGACCAGTTTCCGGATGGGCTGCGGGATCCAGTGCTTGTTGAGGATCTGGTTGGCCAGGTCTTCGTGTACGTCCATGACGATGCGGTGACCGCACAGTTTTCATGAACAGCCCCAGCGGGATCAGTTCAGGGGTCGTGGAAGTGGTAGATCTCGGCCTTGAGTTTGCGCGCGGTGTTCCAGGCTTCATACATCTTGGCGGTCATCCGCGCGATGCGGCCCTTGCGCTCTTTCAGCGGGTGGATGGTGACGCCCAGCCGGGCAGCCTCGGCCACTTCCTCGGGTGTGGCGGCAATGACGGCATGGGCGTCGTAGCCGGCCTCGGCCATCGAGGCCACTTCCTTGCGGATGATGCGGATTTCGACCCCACGGTGCACCGTGGAGATATGGCAGATGCGCTTTTTCATTTCCAGCCTTTTCCGAACTTGAACTGTAGGGCCTCACGGATCCGGACGCTGAGTTCGCGGACATTGGAGGGCCAGTGGGCACGCCACAGCTTGGGGTGGGTCAGGATGCCCAGTGGGGTGATGCCAGCTTCGATGAGCTGGAACGGATTGCCGCGGGCCCAGTAGGCCGGCGGGTCATCATCGGACAGGTAGACCGCAAAGGGCTTCATGGCCTCGTCGTCGTAGCACTCGCTGGTGATGCCGGTGCGGGCGCGAAGTGCCTCGTCACGGGTCAGCACCCGGTTGGGCATCTTGAGGAAACGGTTCATCCAGTCGCCGTGCGAGCAGACCACGTCCATCGGCAGGCCGAAGCGCTGACGCAGGTCCTGCAGGTTGCGCTCGAACAGCGCGTGGATCTCGGGCATGGCCGCCTCGACTGCCGCGGGCGAGCGCAGCCGGTTCTGCTTGGCGTATTCGGCCAGTTCCTCGAAGTGGTAGCTGACGTGCACGCCGGCGCCAGCCAGGTGCTTCATCACTGCTTCGTCCAGCGTGCTCTGCCGGAAGTAGTAACTGGCGCGGCAGCCCAGCTCGGTCTCGATCCGGTGCCAGTCCAGCGACAGTCGGGGTCGGTGTCGATGTCGTGGCGCATGACCAGGATCTTCGTCTGGTCATTCACCTGGCCGGCGCGCAGCATGGCCAGCCACTGCGGATTGTCGATGACCTGGTAGCCCGCGTTCCGGGCGTTCTGCAGCAGCCGCCGATATTCGTCGAGACGCGACGGCTGCAGGATTTCCTCGTACAGGCGCCAGCCCAGCCGCTTGAGGCGGCTGCTGGGCCGTGGCGGCAGGTCCGGCACGGGAATCTTGCCGGACGGGGTGGGAGAGGGGAAGCAGTGCTCATGGTGCCGTCGACTCAGTGATGGGCAGGCGGTTCATTGCCGGAAGGGCTGCGGGAGGAGCAGCTGCGCGGTTCCGGGAAGAAGCGGGTGTGGTCCTGGTATTTCGGGTTGTCCTGGTACTGCTGCTGCGGGGCGTCCTCGCGAGGGTGCGGCTGATCCTGGTACTGGTGGGGCTGGATGAACCGGGTCTCGGGAACGATCTGCGTCTGCGGCATGAACTGCGAGTGCGAGAACTGGCTGTGCGCAAACTGGCTGTGCGCAAACTGGGACTCGGGCGAGAACTGCGTGTCGAACAGGGTGTTGAGCTGCTCGGCACGGCGGCGGCGCACGATGTGGCCCAGGCGGGCCTGTGCCAGTGCAGCCGAGGCGAAACCGAGGCAGAAGAACAGCGCCACGAAGCTGACGTTGCGGGACAGTGCCCATTCGAGGGCGGCAAACATCAGCACCGGTATGGTTTCGTGGGCGATGCGTGGCCACCTCTCCAGGCCGGTCACCAGTGCACCGAGCAGCGTGCACCAGATGGCCACGAACAGCAGGAACGGAATCAGGCCGGTCTGCGCCCAGATGTCGAGCGCGTTGTGCATGTAGTAGCCGGAATACTTCAGGTCGCTGAGCTGGAACGCCCATTCACCGGTGAAGGGGCGGTTGGTGATCAGCATCAGGCCCTTGTTCATGATTTCCTGGCGGATCTGCCAGGAGGAGTCCTGCTCGTCGGGCGTGAAGACCGACTCGAAGCGGGAGCCTTCGAACACGGTGGCGAAAGTGCCGGTTTTGTAGCCGACAAAGAAGCAGGCCGCCACGATCAGCACCATGACGCGCATGGTCATGCTGCTGGACAGGAACGGGATGGCCAGCAGCGACACCACGCAGAACATGGCAGCACTGCGTGATGGAATGACGAAGGCCACACCGATGGCCAGCAGGATGAACATCCACTGCCAGAAGGCATTGCGGATGCGTGGAGCCAGGATGGTGCTGCAGATGGCAAAGGCGTCGCCCATCAGCTGGTAGTTGAGCTTGACGCCGGTTTCGGAGCTGGAATCCGACAGGCCCTGCATGTTGAAGTTGCGGGCGTTGAACACGGCGTAGGCTGCGATGATCAGCCAGGTGATGACGAATGCCCTGTAGACGCGATGGCTGCGGGCTGCAGCCCCCACGAAGTACAGCACCATGCCCAGGAAGATGATGGGCACCAGCGCCATCAGCAGGTCTTCGCGCTCGCCGCTGGACTGGCCCCAGACCTTGTAGCTGATCCAGGCGAAGGTGGGATAGGCAAAGAAGAAGGCCACTGCGAAAGTGGTGGTCCAGCGTACCGAGATGCTGCTGTGACGGGCGGCCAGCGTGGTGAGCAGCAGCAGCGAGGCGGAGGCGCCGGTCCAGACGATGCTGGGGATGCCCGGGGTTTCCTGCCACAGGATGGGCAGCATCCCGAGGTGGAAGATCACCGACAGGCTGACCAGCAGTGTGACGAAGGAACTGGGCTTCTGCGGCCGGGAGCCATACCCGAAGGTATCGAAGAAGTTCGGCCGGCGATGGCGCCGGGTGTGCTGGGGTTGAAGGTGGGAGGCCGCCATGGTGGATCCTTGAACCGGTCTTGGGTGCGCCGGAGGACCGGCGCACCGGGAAGTGTTTCAGGTGCCTGAGCCTGATGGGCGTGCCTGCTGCCGCCAGCCGCCCGCCATTGTAGTAGCACGTACACCACATACAGGGCCGCATACCCTGCCGAAAACCAGCGGAACGCCGACATGGCTTCGGTGGGCAGCGTGAAGGCGGCGATGCTCACGGCCAGCAGGCCAATCTGCCAGTACAGGTCGATCTTGGCCTGGCGCACGATCAGGAACGTGCAGCCGAGCGGGCTGGCAAAGAAGCGGATGAACAGCAGCGGCGCGAAGATGCGGGCGATCTCGCCAGCCCTCGCGCAGCGGTTCACCGAAGACCAGGGCAAACAGCTCGGGCCCCCAGAAGAACAGCACGAGCGACGGGAAGACACCCAGGATGGCCAGCAGGCGCAGCGTCTGCTTGTAGGCCCCCCGGCACTGGCCGGTGCGGTTGAACTCTTCGGCGGCACGGTTCTTGAACACATCCTGGGCCGAGGTCGAGATGATCGACATGGGCGCCGAGATGGTTCGCCAGGCGGTGCCCAGCAGGCCAGCGGCGTGCTCGCCGAAGCGGGTGCCGGTGAGCAGCAGCGGAATCTGCTGTGCCACGGTGTTGATGAGGGCCGAGGGCAGCGCGATCATCGGCGTCTTGCCATGGGTGCGCATCAGCTCGCGCCAGTCGTGGCAGGGCTTGTGCTGGGCATACTGCGTTTCGGGCAGGTCGTGGGCCAGCAGGAACTGCTTCAGGCCGATCCAGGCCGCCCAGCTGCCCATGCTGGTGCCCAGCACGAAGCCCAGCATCAGCATCATGCCGCTGGGCCAGAAATAGATGAGGATGAGCTGCAGCAGCGCGGTCAGCCCCGCCGAGGTGATGCGGATACGGTTGACCACACCGAATGCCCCGGAGGTGACGGCCATGGCCAGCCACAGCGTCTGCATGGCCAGTGCCCAGGTGCCCAGGCCCACCAGCACCGAGGCCGACAGCGGCCAGCCCGGCAGCTGCGCCTGGATGAGCGTCTGCAGCGCCATGGCGATGAGCGAGAGCAGCACACCCACGCCGATGCTGGTGGCCATGCCGATGCGGAAGGCCAGCCGCCGGTCGCTGGCCAGCGGCAGTGCCACCAGCAGGACCTCCATGCGTGCCGTGGCCGGGACGATGGCAATGTAGATGACCGCCTGCCAGATGGCGTAGATGCCCAGCGCCTCGACGCTGACCATGCGTGTGAACAGCAGCATGGCCAGCAGCGGGATGGCCTGGGCCGTGGCGCTGCCGGTGAGTACCTTCAGCACCGTGCGGACGTACGAGCCCTGGCGGGGGCGGACGATGCGCTGGGCTTGTCGCCATCGGCCGGTGCAGGCTGGCTGGCGGTGGAAGCACCGGGTGGCTGGCCGGGGAGGATGTATCGGGCTCCCCTGCCGGGGTGCCCGTGCCTTCGGGGCGTGCTGATGTGCTCACGGTGGCTTACAGCGTGCTGTCGACGGCGGCTACCAGGTGATCGATGATCTGGGCCTGCAGGGCGTGGTCGATGTCCGGGTACATGGGCAGGCTCAGCACTTCGTCGGCAGCCTTCTCGGCGTGCGGGAAGCTCTGGGCGGCCAGCGGCGTGCCGGCATAGACCGGCTGCTTGTGCAGGCACATGGGGTAGTGCACGGCGGTGGGTACGCCATTGGCCTTGAGCACCTCAATGACCTTCGCACGGTTGGGCACGCGCACGGTGTACTGGGCGTAGACGCTGGTGTTGCCTTGTGCCACCGTCACGGTGCGGATCTGCGGGTGGGCGGCGCTGGCGACCAGACGGGCATAGCGGGCGCCGGCATCGGCGCGCAGCTTCACGTCCCTCATCGAAGTGGGCCAGCTTGACCAGCAGCACGGCGGCCTGCAGGGTGTCCAGTCGTCCGTTGATGCCGACGGCCGAGTGCACGTAGCGCTGCGACTGGCCATGCAGGCGGATCTGGGAGATCTTGCGGCCCAGCTCGTCGTCGTTGGTGAAGCAGGCACCGCCGTCACCGTAGCAGCCCAGCGGCTTGCTGGGGAAGAAGCTGGTGCAGCCGATGGTGGACAGGCCGCCCGAGCGCTTGCCGTGACGGGTGGCACCAAAGCTCTGGGCGCCGTCTTCGATGACCGGCAGGCCATGGCGGGCAGCAATGGCGTTGATGGCTTCCATGTCGGCGCACTGGCCGTACAGGCTGACCGGGATGATGGCGCGGGTGCGCGGCGTGATGGCCGCTTCCAGCAGGTTGGCGTCCAGGTTGCAGGTGTCAGGGTCGATGTCAACAAAGACCGGAGTAGCGCCCAGCAGGCTGATGGTCTCGGCCGTGGCGATGAAGGTGAACGGGGTGGTGATGACCTCGTCGCCGGGGCCGATGCCCAGGGCCATCATGGCCACCTGCAGTGCCGTGGTGCCGTCACTGATGCCGACGGCATGGCGTACGCCCACGTATTCGGCCAGGCGCTTCTCCAGTTCGGCCACTTCCGGTCCCATGATGTACTGGCCATGGTTGAGCACGGCATGGATGCGCTCATCGATGGCGGGTTTCAGGCGGCGGTACTGTTGCTTGAGGTCGATGAAGTCGATGTTTTGCAGGGGGGCGAGCATGATGGCTTCTTCTTTCGGCTTGGGCTGGCGCCTTACTGGCGCCCAGGGGCGGTTCCGGGCTTGCGGCGCGGCACCGTCGTGACAGGTTGCGGATCAGGCCTCGGGCTCGATGGGCTCGCAGGCGTGTGGTGTGATGGTATAGCCAGTGTGACAGTCGGGACAGTGAACAATGGCACTGTCCCTGACCGTGGGACAGGTCGGGCAGCTTGACGCCGCACTGGCAGACCCAGCCGGTGCGACGGGCGGGCACGCCGACCATCAGGGCGTGGTCGGGCACGTTGCGCGAGACCACGGCGCCGGCGGCGATGAAGGCGTAGCGGCCGATGGTGGTGCCACAGACCACGGTGGCGTTGGCGCCGATGCTGGCGCCCTTGCGCACCAGGGTGTTGCGGTATTCGTGCTTGCGCGAGACATGGGCGCGCGGGTTGAGCACGTTGGTGAAGACCATGCTGGGGCCGCAGAACACGTCGTCTTCCAAGGTGACGTTGTCGTAGATGGAGACGTTGTTCTGCACCCGGACGTTGTTGCCCAGAACGACACGGTTACTGATGTAGACGTTCTGGCCCAGCGAACATCGCTCGCCCAGCACGGCGCCGCCGCTGACGTGAGTCCAGTGCCAGACCTTCGTTCCTTCACCGATCTGCGCACCTTCGTCGACAACGGCGCTGGGGTGGATGCTGGTGGAAGTTTGGGGCTTTTCCATGTGCTTGGCCTGATGTCGATGGTGGGGGCCTTCGTTACATCTACGGAGAATGATAGCGGTGGCGCCATTCACCGGAAGGCAGGGATGAGCACAGGTGAGGAATTGGACACTGAGTCGGCACATTGTGCGTATCTCTTGTGTCTTAACATGACGAAAAGCTTCAGACCTTTGTGAATGTAGGTATTTGGCCGTGGGGTATCCGGGACGCTGATAAAATCCCCGACGCCGCTGGCACATACCTTAACCTGATTCATTTGGCGATACAGTCTTGAAGCGTGCTCTTCTCATTGGTGCAATGGCCGAATCCCTGATCGAGTTTCGCGCCGATCTCATCCGGGACCTGGTGGCCAGGGGCTACAAGGTGACGGGCGCTGCCGCCGCGCCGCTCACGCCTGAAGTGCTGGACCAGATCCATGCGCTGGGGGCCGATTTCGTGCCGCTGCCGCTGCACCGTACGGGCATCAATCCACTGCGTGACATGGTCACGATGCTGGCCATCCGCAAGCTGCTGCGGCGGGTCCGCCCCAACGTGCTGATCTGCTACACCATCAAGCCGGTGGTCTATGGCGGGCTGGCCGTGCGCACGGCGGGGGTCCGGAATCTGCGCTTCGTGCCGATGATCACCGGGCTGGGTTTTGCCTTCCATGGGGGCAGCGCCAAGCGCAATGCGCTGAAGGGCTGGCCTCGCAGCTGTATCGCCAGGCCATGGTGCCGGTGCACAATGCCATCTTCCAGAATCCGGACGATCGGGCGCTCTTCGTGAAAAAGGGCCTTGTGCCCATGAAGAAGACCCGCATCGTCAACGGCTCGGGCGTGAACCTGACGCAGTTTGCGCGGGTGCCGCTGCCGCCGGGGCCGGAGGTGACCTTCCTGCTGGCCGCCCGCCTGCTGAAGGCCAAGGGCATCCGCGAGTACGTGGAAGCGGCCACCCAGGTGAAGCAGAAGTACCCCGAATGCGCGCTTCATCATCATCGGCTACAAGGACTCGTCGCCCGATGCCATCCCCGAGTCGATGATCGAGAGCTGGGCCACGTCGGACGTGATCAGCTACGAGGGTGGGGTGAAGGATGTGCGTCCCTTCGTGACGCGCGCCAGCGTCTGCGTGCTGCCGTCGTATTCCGAGGGGCTGCCGCGTACCGTGCTGGAGGCCCTGGCCATGGGCCGGCCCGTCATCACCACCGATGTGCCGGGCTGCCGCGAGACGGTGACGCAGGACGTGAACGGCTGCCTGATTCCGGCGCGCAATGTGCCGGCCCTGGTGGCTGCCATGGAACGTTATCTGACCGAGCCGGGGCTGATGGAACGCTGACGGCGAAGCCAGCTACCAGCTGGCACTTGAAAAATTTGACGTCAGAAAAGTGAACGTCGATATTCTTGCCGCTATAGAGTAACTCCGGTCACGTTCTCTGATTTTATCTGGCGCCCTTTCCGTTCTGGTGGTTGAATCGGGGGTTTGCCATTTTCCGTCAGTGAGGAACAGCCAGATGGCTGCTCAGAATAACGCCAGATCGGCATGGCTGCCGATCTGTTTCCGTTGGTCCTTCGTCATATTGCTGTTCCTGACGATGGTCGTGCCCAACTCCACTGCCGGTGTCGGTGAGCTTGGCGCTTTAGCCGCTGCGCTCGGGCTGGCCGCTGACCATTTCTCGCCCGCCTTCATGCGGGTGGTCTGGATGCACGGGGCCCTCGTCGGCCGTCACGCTGCTGTATCTGGTGGTGGGGCTGGTCAACGGCGCCAGCAATGAGGCGCTGCTGCAGACGCTTTCATCTACATCGTGTCGCCCGCGCTCTGGATCCTGGTGGCCGGCGGCGTGCTGGCCACCTTCGAGAGCGACTCGCTCGAGAGGATGATGGAGAACAACGCCATCTTCGGCGCGGCCAGCGTGGGCCTGTTCTTCATCTGTTCCTGAACGGCGGCCCCGAGGCGGTCAGCTTCTTCATCGAGCCCGAGAACGCCAACGTCAACCTGGTTGACGGCTATTCGGCGCCACGATGCACGCTCCATGGCACGCTGCTCTTCATGTCCAGCGCGATGTTTGCCATGCTGCGCCGTCGGCGAGATGGGTACCAAGCTGCTGATCACACTGGGCATCCTGGTGGTGGTGGCGGTCACCTCCGGCCGTTCGGCCCCTCATGCTGTCGGTGCCCGTGGGCTGGTGCTGAGGGGCGCTGCTGCGTCCCGGCATCCACGGCCAGCGCGCCGGCACCATTGCCTGGGCGCTGGGCAAGCAGGTTGGCACTGCCGTGCTGGCGGGTATCGTCTTCATCATCCTGCTCAGCAGCTTCACCGAGGTGGATGTGCTCTGCATCATTGGCGGTTTCTGGGAAGAGCTGTCCGGCGGTGGCGGCTCCGAACGCTACCAACCAGGCCAATGCGCTGTTCGATGGCATCATCTCCACCTTCGGCATTGGTGCCGGGCACGGCATCGAGGTCAATACATCCGTAGCGAGATGTATCCCTGGCGTTATGAGATCGTGCTGCTGGCAACCATCTATCGCGTCGGTTTTGCGGGTGCGCTTGTCATGCCTGGCCGTTCATCCGCTATGGCTGGGGCGTCTTCGAGACCTGGAAGCACAAGCGGCTGACCAATTTCGATGTCTTTCTGTTTGCAGGTTGTGCCAGTGCGTTCATCGCTGCCGCCACCAACCCGCAGCATCGAGGCCTACACTTTCCACTGGATGTATGTGCTTCCGGTGACGATCTTCCTGGTGCGCCATCCGGGCACGTCGATGTTTGACGCACGGGTGCGGCGCCGTGGCTCGCGCGTGGTGCGCGGCCCGATGCCGGCTCCCGTCATGCCGGGTGCCATGGCGCCACGGCAGGGCGTGGCCGCCGGTCAGCGCGGGATGCAGCAGTACCCCGCCGGCCAGCGCGGCATGCAGCAGTATCCCGCCGGTCAGCGCGGCGTGCAGCAGTACCCGGCGGGGCAGCGACCGGTGCAGCAATACCCGGCCGGCCAGCGCCCTATGGGACAGTACCCGGCCGGCCAGCGTCCGGCGGGGCAGGTCTACCCGGCCGGCCAACGGCCCGCCGGTCAGCGGGCTTCCGGCCAGCAGGCCATGGGCCCGCGCCCGTGCGGGCAACCTGGGCGGTTGCGCTGAGGGCCTTGCGGCAGGCGCTGTGCCCAGCATGATCCGGCACGGCAGCCTTGTGCGGACGTTCCTGCAGCCTTGCGGGACGCCCGGGCTCCGGGGAAGGTCGACCGATCTGGCGGGCGGGCCGTTGCTCGATGAGTGGGCGGATCGATCACCGTGAACCTCGGAGGAAAAATGAGAAGGGAGTTTCTGAAGACGCTGGGGGCCGGTGCCGCCACGTTCCTGATGGCCCAGCAGCTGCGGGCCGCCACGCCCACGGGGCCCGGTCGCACGGATCGGGTCATCACGCCGATGGAGTACGGCGCACGGGCGAACGGGCGCGATGACGACACGCTGGCGGTGATCCGCGCTGCCCAGGCGGCCGCACGGCAGGGCATCTGGCTGGTGTTTCCGGCCGGTGAATACGTCATTACCGACCAGGTGAGCTTCTCGGGCGCCATGGCGGGGGTCAAGGGTGAGAAAGGCAATCTCATCCGCTTGCAGAGCAGCCTCGAAACGGGCGGGCTTTTCTGCGCGGGAGCTGTCCGAGCGGGATCCGATCGAGGATCCTTTTCCTGGTCTCCGGCCTGTCCATCGAGTGCCAGGTGACCTACCCGGACCAGGCGGCCGCCATCTACCTGATCGACACCCAGGGCGTGCATGTGGTGGACAACCGGATCCGCCATGTGCAGGTGGGGCACGGCATCTGTGTGCGGGGCATGAGCAACGGCATCAACAGCACGCGTGCCAGTGGCCTACAACGTGTTCCGCAACAACGTCATCGAGGTGGAGCCTCTGCCCAACCACGACTGCTTCGGCATCGAGATCGAGGCCGAGCGGCTGCTGCCGGCGGGGAAAGTTCCCCGCGCGAGAGCTGGCTGCGGCGCTTCGTGCTGCCGGACATTCCGGTGCCGGCGCACGACAACCTGCTGGAGGGCAACCAGATCAGCGGTGCCTACTACGGCATTTCGTTCCTGGGCGTGCGGCGCAGCCTGGTGCAGGACAACAAGCTGCAGGGCCAGATCCGCTGCATGTCGATCCAGCACCAGTCCCACTACAACGTCATTACCGGCAACGAGCTGACGGATTCGCTGTCCTCGTCCATCCATCTGGCCTACGGTTCATCGTTCAACACGGTCAGCTACAACCGCATCCGCAACAACCGGGCGCGGGGCGAGGGGCTGCTGCAGGCTCTATGTGGGGCGTCGAAGAACGACTTTTACATGAACGAGGTGGAAGCGGCAGCGAGGGGCTGCCCAAGTACATGATCTACTGCGCGGTGGTGGCCAACGAGAACTCCTTCTGGGGCAACCGGCTGTCCGGGCCAGCAGGCCGCGCCTACATTGCGGTGGAGTCGGCTTTCAACAGCAAGCTGCGGCGCAAGAGCCACCGGGGCTATGCGGCTGCGCGGGGCTGACGACCATTTCACCGATCGCGGCATGTACGGTGTGCGCATTGTGGGCAACGAGATCCGGGCCACGTCCATGAACGTGCCGGTGTACGTGCTGGCTCAGGTGGGCGACGATCGGGGGCAGTATCCGCTGCTGATGCGAGCCGTCCGGCAATCAGGTGCAATGGACCGGCCGGGGGCCGCTGCTGGAGTTGTCGGAAAGTCAGGCGAGGTTGCTGCGGCAGATCAAGCTGGTGGGCAACGAGTTTGCGCCGGTGCCGCGCCGCGACCAGCTGGTGCTGCCCCGGGGGCAAGCACTTCAGCGAGATGGTGGATCGCGCCATCGTCCCGCAGATCGAAGGGATCTGAACGTCCCCAGGGGAGGAGCCGGGCGGCGTGCCCCGGCAGGCGGCATCAGGCCGTGGCGGCGGGTGTCGGTGCAGCGGCTGGCCGGCGCGAGACCCAGGCCAGGGCCACGGCATCGAAGATGGCGCGTGCCACCCAGCAGATGGCGGCGCCCTGCAGGCCGAAGAAGCGGGCCGACAGGTACAGGGCCGGAATGTAGACGGCCAGTTCGATGAGCTGGATGGTGGCGCAGGCGCGCACCCGGCTCTGGGCGTGCAGGTACGACGTGTAGATGACCGAGACGGTGTAGAAGAAGGCGCCCAGGCAGATGATGCGGCCCAGCGTGGCGGATTCCGGTCCCACCTTGTCGCCCATCCAGAACTGCAGGATGGTGGGAAGGCCAGGCACAGCACGATGTACATGGCGGCCGAGATGAGCAGCAGCCGGTTGCGCCACATGACGAAGATGCGGTGGCCTTCGCCGGCGTCATGCTGCAGGCGCGCGGTCAGCATCGGGAACATCACGTTGGTGATGGCCGAGGCGATCATGGTGCTCTGCAGGATGATCTCGTTGGGGATGTAGTAGGCCGTGACGGCCGCCGCCGAGATGGCCGAAGCGATGATGAAGCGGTCGGACTGCACTCAGCAGCGGATGGGCGATGTTGCTGACCGTCATCCATTTGCCGAAGCGGTTGAGCTGCAGCGGATGCTGCGCGCGCTGAGCCGGCGTGCTGGCCCTGGAGGGCCTGGCTGCCCAGATTGGTCCGCAGGGCGTGCATCTTCTGCGCACGTTGAAGTACAGCATGAACAGCCCGACGGCGCGGCTGATCAGGATGGAGGCCACCAGCGGCACCAGCGACTGGCTGAAGAGTGACACCAGCATGGGCGCCACGAAATTGGCCACGCCCAGGCACATGCGCACGATGCTGGGGACGCGGAAGTCCTCGAAGGCTTCGATGATGCCGCGATAGAGCGCACTGAGCACCTGCACCGGCAGCGTGAAGATGAGGATGATGGTGGCGATCTTCAGTTCCTGCGCGCCGATGTTGCGGTAGGTGATGAGGCTTTCCACGTCGAAGCCCACCGCCACCAGGAAGAGCGCCACGCCGATGGCACTGTAGGTGATGGACAGGCGCCAGGCCACGTCGATGGCCGGCGGGATCTGGGCCAGGTCTCCCTTGCCGCGCAGGGCGGACACGTACTGGGTGGTGGCACGGCCGATGCCGAGGTCCAGGGCCGAGGCGTAGCTGAGCAGCGTCCAGGCCAGGGCGATCATCCCGAAGCGCTCGTTGTCGATGCGCGAGAGCAGCAGCGGAATGAAGAAGAAGGCCGCAAGCGGCGTGGAGAAGAGGCCGGCGAGCGACCACAGGATCTTGGATCGGTACATGCTTGTCTGTCGAAGGCGGCCGGCGGGTCAGGCGGTGCGCGCGGCGGCAGGGCCGGCGGCCTGCTTGAGCAGCTGCACCAGCTGCGGACCCACGGCGGCGATGCTGTAGAGTGCTCTCGGCGGCCTTGCGGCCTGCCGCACCCATCCGCGAACGCAGCTCCGGCGAGGCGGCCAGTGTCTCGATGGACTGTGCCCATTCCTCGGGACCGCTGACCAGGAAGCCGTGGACGCCGGGCTGCACGATGTCGATGTTCATGCCCACCCGGCTGCCGATGACCGGCAGGCCGGCCGCCATGTACTGGATGAGCTTGAAGCCGCACTTGCCCTGTTCCCAGGGGGTGTCTTCCAGCGGCATGATGCCCAGGTGGGACTGGTTGAGTTCCCGGGCCTCGGTGTCACTGGCCCAGGGGATGTGAACGCTCTGCACGCCGGGCCACTGACGTGCCTCGGCGCCGATGATGCGCAGCTCCAGCGGGTAGCGGCTGGTGAGCCGTTCCAGCATCGGGCGGATGATCTCCAGATATTTGGAGGTGCTGGGCGAGCCGATCCAGACGATGCGCAGCGGGTTGTCGGCCGAGATGACCGGCTGCTGCGGCGCCGGCAGGGTGCGGTACTTCTCGAAGTCGATGGTGCTGGGCAGGATCTCGACCCACGGAGCGCCGGCATTGCGGGCGCGTGCGGCCAGATAGCCGTTGCCGCACATGACCAGGCGGGCCCCCGCCATCAGGCGGTCGATCTTGTGGCCCAGCAGACGCCGCACCAGGGGGTTTCCGGACTGGTCGTAGTTGTGGAAGATGGCGTCATCGAAATCCAGCACGTAGGGCACGCCATTGTCCAGCAGCCATTTTTCCAGTCCGAAGGGCAGGGTAGGGCAGCAGCTCCTTCTCGATCCAGAGCAGGTCGAAGCGCCCGCTGCCGGTGATGGAGGGCATCTTCAGGATGCGCCGGGCCAGCAGCTGCAGGCGCTGCAGATTGATGCTCTGCCCGCCATACTATGCGTTTCAGGTAGTCGTTGTCGAACAGCGGGAAGTGTTCGGTCCTCGATGCCGACCTGATGCAGCACGGGCAGGTACTGAGAGGGTCCTGACGCGGGAGGAGGCTCCCCTGGGTGTCGTAACGGGTCAGGGCAGCGCAATTCTGGGCATGGGAACGCAGTCTCCGGCCTGGCGGTCCGTGCGGAGGGCATGCGGCACGGATTGTCGGAAGCGACGCAACCGGAAAAAGCGATGTGTCGGTTCTTTTACTATGAAAGCATACCCTACGGATGTGCAGGGGCAACGACATGATGTATGGGATCTGTTACCGGAATGACAATTCTGAAAATGCCGGGTTGCAGTGTCACCCACGAAAAACGCGCCCTTGCGGGCGCGCTTTTCATGGGGCGCATGGCGAGTGATGCGGCCTGCCATGCGCGTTGGTGCTGCAGTGACCTTCCTGGAAGTCACTACCCGAGCGGGCTGAAGGATCAGCCCTGGTGGCCTTCGCCGTAGAAGCCCTGGCCATGGTCTCGCCGTAGGTGTTGTACTCGCCGTAGTAGCGGCCGGCCTTCTCGAAGTCGTGGTTGTTGAGGATGACGCCGAGAATGCGGACGTTGGCGGCGGCGATGCGCTCCAGACCACGACGGGCCATGGGGATGAGCGTGGAGTTGGCCTTGACCACGTAGATGAGGCCCGTGGCGTTGGCCCCTGATGGGCAGCGCGTCGGACACCAGCTCCAGCGGCGGGTGTCGATGACGATCAGCCTGAAGTGCTCCTTCAGCTGCTCCAGCACATCGGTGAAGCGCGGCTCATGACCAGGTCATGCGCATTGCGGGCGCGGGTGCCGGCCACCAGCACCGAGATGTCCAGGTCGTTGAGCGGCAGCACGCAGTTCTCGATGGGCTCGCCATGGAACAGGTCGCTCAGGCCCTGGTGTTCTCGGGATGTTGAGCGCGGCGGCACGGCGGGCTTTGCGCATGTCGCAGTCGATCAGCAGCGTGCGCTTGGTGCGGCCCTGCTCGATGGCGAAGCTGGCCGCCATGGTGGACTTGCCCTCGCCCGGCAGGGTGGAGGTGAAGGCCACCACCGGCCGCTCGACGTCTCATGAGGGACAGGCGCACGCCGGTGAGGGCAGAGCGCACCGACTCGGAGAACAGCGACTGGGGCTGCAGGTGCTGCAGCATGGGCAGCTGCTTGGCATCTTCGCCGGTCAGCTTGGGCACGGCCACCAGCAGCGGGGCGCCCAGTTTTTCCTGGACTTCGTCGCTGGAGCGGATGACGGCGTTCTTCTGTTCGCGGCTGATGGCCAGCATGGCGCCCAGCAGCGTGCCGATGAGCGCGGCCAGCAGGATCAGCTGCGGCTTAGGGCGGCTTTGGCGGCCAGCAGCGGCGGCACGGCCGGGTCGACCACACGGGCGATCGGGTTCTGGAAGTCGGCCGTGGCGTCGGTTTCCTTCACCTTGGCCAGGAAGGTCTGGTAGATCTGCTGGTTCGTGGCCACTTCACGCCGCAGCACGTTCAGCTTGCCTTCCTTGCGGTTGATCTCCTGGATGTTGCCCTTGGAGGAAGCCACTTCCTGTTCCAGCGCACGCTCGGTCTCGCGGGCCACTTCATAGGCCTTGGAGATGCTGGAGATGACGGCCTCGGACTGCTTTGCGCAGGCTGCTGCGGGCCAGTTCCAGCTCGCTCTGGGCCTGCTTGGTAGGCCGGGTGCGAGGCACCCATGGAACCGGCCACCCTCGGCCATGCGCTTCTCGGCGTTGGCTTCGGCTGCACGGGCGGCCACCACGGCCGGGTTGTTGAAGACCTCGGGCACCTCGTAGCGGTTGCGGGAACCGCGCTGGACCTGGTGATAGACCTGTTCAAGGCGCTGGCGCTCGACGCGGGCCGCGATCAGGCGGTCGGAGGAGTTGTCGAGCTGACGCTCGTTGCCGCCCAGGGCCGACGTGGTGTGGCCACCAGGCCGATCTCTTCACGATAGGCCTGCAGGTTGGCTTCGGCGTTTTTCCAGGTCGGTGCGCAGCTGGTTCAGACGGTCGTTCAGCCAGCGGCTGGCGGTCTGCTGCATGTCGAAGCGCGGCGTCCAGGTCGGCCGTGATGGTAGACCTCGGCCGTCTGGTTGGCGATCTGGCGGCCAGCACCGGATCCGGGGACTCGAAGCGGATCTCGACCAGCTGGCTGTTCTGATGGGCGAGATGTCCAGGCCCGCCTTGTAGCGCATGAGGACCTGCTCTTCCAGGGCTTCCTGGGACAGTTCCTTCACTGTTGCGCCCTCAGCGGCCTGTTCCTCGCCTTCGGGGTGAGCCTCGGGATTGAAGTAGGGGTTGTTCTCGCGGCTCAGCGCCTTGATGACGCGGATGCCCACCCTCGCGCGAACGTGCATGAATTCGGCCTGCGTCTGGAAGAACTCGCGGCTGCCGGCGGGTACGCCATAGATCTCTTCCAGCGGCACCACGCTGCGCTTGTTGTTCTCGATGAGGATGGTGGCGCTGGCCTGATAGATGGGCGTCATCAGGGTTGACGGCCACGGTGGCCAGCACCGTGACGACGGCCGCCGTGCCGAGCACCAGCCATTTGCGTTCCCGGACGATGCTCAGGTAGGTGCCGAAGGTGGGCGCTGCGCTGCGGACGAGTGCGACTCCGCCGTTGTGCGACCCCGACCGGCTCGGCCAGCGGGCAGGTCGTCGTCAACGGGAAACGGATTGGACATGTTCATAGTGGAAGGTTGCCGCGGTTCGATGGATATCGGAGGCAGACCGCTACGAGCGGACTGCGGGCTGTTTGTCTGGGGGTTGGCAGGGCTCCGGGGACGTGAGGTCCATGGCGGTTTTTCCGGATGCCTGCGCGGGCAGGCAGAGCCCTCGACGGGCGGGCGCCGGCCACGAGGGCCGACCCGGTAGACGGGCAGCATAGGCGCAAGTCCCTGTTTCTGCCAACATGGAATTATGCCGTCATTGACAAAAAGTCTGTTGGAGATCGGCTTTGTCAGCGGGTTATATAACCTTGCCGTGACATGGGTCACGCGCAGCGGTCCGGTGTGTTCTGAAAGTGATGCCCGCCGGGCGGTCATTTCGGGGGTACAGGCGGCCCAAGTGGAAAGTTTTCGTCGTTTTCGGCCATCGCCACTATTTGAAAACGCATGTGTAACTGAATCACGAGGTTGGTTGACGCTTTTGAAAGAACCTATGTAACCCTGCCGACACATGGCCACGTGGAGGCAGCGTGCATCATGCAGAGGTTCCACGGCAGTCAGATTGCTGTCTGAAGTTATTGCATGGTGTTTTCGTTAGTGGCTGGCTATGGTGTGATGCTCATCACCCTGGCTGTTGGGTGATCTGTGCGTTTCTTGGTCCCTGGCATGACGCGAACTGGCTATGCTTTGGTTTTTCCGCGACGTTGGGCGGATGGTTTCCGACGGTGGGACCCGGTGAAGGTGCGGCAGGAAGCCGCACGGCCCTGCCGGGCCTTTCCGGAATCGTTGGCAGCAACCCGCGAGCAATGGCTGAAGAGCGTCGATGTTCGCAGCACAACGCCGAGTGTTCGTGAAGGAGTCTTACCCTTGGTCTCAAATACCGTAAAAGTCCCAGACAGCCGCAAGATCCGCTTCGCGCTGGTGGGCTGTGGCCGCATTTCGGCCAATCACTTCGATGCGCTGGAAAAACACGCCGCAGAGGCAGAACTGGTGGATGTCTGTGACATCGATCCGGAAGCCCCTGCTAGAAGGCGGTGGCGCGTACCGGCGCCCGGGTCATGCCCGCTGACCGACATGCTGAAGGAAACCACGGCCGACATCGTGGTGCTGACCACCCCGTCGGGCCTGCACTCGGAGCAGGCCATCGAGGTGGCGCGCAGCGGGCGTCATGTCATCAGCGAAAAACCCATGGCCACCCGCTGGAAGGACGGCCTGGCCATGTACGCCGCCTGTCAGAAGGCCGGGGTGTACCTGTTCGTGGTGAAGCAGAACCGCAAGAACGCCACGCTGCAGGCGCTGCGCAATGCCATCCGTCAGGGGCCGCTTCGGCAAGATCTACATGGCGGTGATCAACGTCTTCGGACGCGGCCGCAATCGTACTCACGACGCAGCCCCTCGGCGCGGCACCTGGGCGCTGGACGGTGGCGCCTTCATGAACTTCAGGCTAGCCACTACGTGGACCTGCTGGACTGGATGATCGGCCCTGTCGACCGGGTGCACGCCTACACGGCCACGCTGGCACGTGACATCGAGGCCGAAGACACCGGCGTGATGAGCGTGCGCTGGAAGAACGGTGCGCTGGGCAGCATCAACGTCACCATGCTGACCTATCCGAAGAACATGGAAGGCAGCATCGTGGTGCTGGGCGAGAAGGGCACCGTGAAGGTGGGCGGTGTGGCCGTCAACAAGATCGAGCACTGGGAGTTCGAGGACAAGCGTCCCGAGGACGAGCAGATCCTCAAATTCGAACTACGAGACGGCTTTCGGTGTATGGTTTCGGCCATCCGTTGTACTATCACAACGTCATCGAGGTGCTGCGCGGACGCGCCACGCCGGATACCGACGGCTCGCAGGGCCTGCGCTCGCTGGCACTGCTGTCGGCAGGCTATCGGTCGGCCTGGGAAGGCCGCGAGGTGGCCATCGATGAATTCAGGCAGGATGCCGTGGGCTCGGCTCTGAGCACTGCCTCGGCATGGCCGGGCGGGGCGCGCTGAGCCCCGGCCGCCTGAACGTAGCGAGGAACCGGCCATCTGGCCGGTTTCGTTCTTTGCCGGGCTGGTGCCGGGGCCGGTGTTGCAACCGGCCAGGCACGGGCACAGCATCGGGTCGGGCTGGCACAGGCCGGAAGGCTGTCGGCCCCAGGCCGGCACGAACTGAGGACGGGATGATGATCGATCTGCATTGCCATTTGCTGCCGGGCGTGATGACGGGTCACGGACGATGGAGGACGCGCTGGAGCTGGCGCGTGCGGCCGTGGCCAACGGCATCCATACGTCGGTGCTGACGCCGCACATCTACCCCGGTGTTTCGACAACCAGCGCTCGTCGCTGCTGCCCGTGTTTGCCGAGTACCGGCAGGCGCTGTGGGAAGCCGGCATTCCGCTGATGTGCGGCTGGGCGGCGAGGTTCACCTGCATCCGGACGTGTTCGACATGTTCGCCCGCGGCGAGCTGCCCATGATCGGCGGCCTCAATGGCAAGAAGATGATGCTGGAGTTTCCGGACGGGGCCATCCCGCACGGTTCGGATGTGGCCTGCCGGATGTTCGCCGATCAGGGGGTGCATTGGCTCATTGCCCACCCTGAGCGCAACAAGGCGGTGATGCGCAACCCGGACATCATCAAGCCCTTTCGTGGACATGGGCTGCATGCTGCAGCCGACGGCGGCCTCGGTGGTTGGCGCCTTCGGGCGTTCGGCGGGGCAGACGGCGCACGCTGCCGACGCGCGGGCTGGCGCGTGGTGGCCAGTGATGCGCACAATCTGGCGCATCGGCCGCCGCGCAGGGCGAGGCACGCCGCTATCTGTCCCAGCATTTCGGCATGGCATTGCCTACCGGCTGACGGAAGAAAACCCGGCGCGCATTCTGGCCGAAAGGGTGGCTGAGCCTGGCGAGGAGCTGCCGCTGGCGCAGCCGCAACAGACCACGCCGGCGACTGCGCCGCAGGGCGTCATCCCGCAGCGCATGTAGCGCGAACTGGAGACCCGTCAGCCGCGTCGCCCGGCTCCGGTTCCGGGGCCGGGCCTCGAAGTCGTTGAAGCCAGGCGGCCATGCCGCGGATGAGGTGCCGACGGCCTCGATGCGGGTGAAGACGTGGTCGGTGGGGCACCATCTCGACGGCGAAGTGCGCCGGCTGGCCCAGGCGGCTGAAGATGTGGTGGTGATGGTGGCGCAGGTCGTAGCGGCCCATCAGCGTGTTGGCGTAGACCAGCCGGATGTTGACGCCGCGCTGGAGCAGGGCCTCCAGGTCGTGCGCGAAGCGTGCGGGTGAGGGGGCCTGGCGCACGGTTTCCTCGGGGGCCGGCAGCGGCAGGGCGCTGGATTCGTTGGAGGCGTGCGGGGCACCCGCAATGCCCAGTTTCTGGGCAATGCGGATCACGGCCCGGCGCAGGCCGTATTCGCGCAGCCGGCGCAGGGTGCGGAACATGCCCGAGAAGCGGTTGGGGAAGTAGTAGGGCTCCATCATGAAGAGCCCGACGATGCGCGGATCGTTCTGGGCCATCTGAAAGCCTGCGTCCGCGCCGGAGCACAGGCCGGCAATGAGGAAGCGGTCGGGCGCAAAGGGCGTGGCGGCCAGCAATGCCATGGCGTCCTCGATGGCGGCGCGGGTCTGGTCCTCGTGCGAGAGGCGGCTGCTGGTGAAGCCGCTGTCACCCAGGCCGGGCAGGTCGAAGCGGATGGCGGTGAGTCCTCGGGCGGCCGCGGTGCGCGCCAGTTCGACGTTGAGCCGGTGGGGCCCACGCGCGGCAGCATGCCCGCGTTGAGCAGGATGAGGCCGGGCTGGCTGCCGGGCCGGGCCGGTCTGTCGGCAGGCTGGGTGATGGTGCCGATCAGACGCGCCTCGGGCCCGAAGCAGAGGGTTTCTTCACGATAGGGAATGACGGATGCGTCCATGCCGGTCTCTCCGTGTTGGGAACTACTGCGCCTGGGGCGGGTGGCCGGGGAGCTTTCTTGGCCGGGGTGCCGGCGGGCTGGCTGCAGATTTCCAGCAGGGCGGCAATGGCCTCGTCGGGCACCCACTGGCTGTCCAGGGCGGTGTTGGAGGTCCATTCGACGGTGCTTTCGAGCAGGAGGTCGTCGAGCGGCGCGTCGTGGCTGCGGCAGTGGCCGATGAAGGTGTTGCGGCCTGGCAGGTCCTTGGTGCCCTCAGCAGGTCCAGCATGCCGCCGGCGGGCAGAGGAAGACCGTCCGGCCGGATGGCCTCAAGGTGCCGGCGGATGCGGGTGGTGAGGGCAAAGCCCAGGGCTTCGCTGGTGACGTTGCGCTGGCGGGTCCAGAACTCGTTCATCCGGGCCAGGTGTCCCAGGTACTGTTCGCCGTCCAGGACGGGTTCCCACAGGATGATGCGGCGCGGCCGGGGCAGGTCGCCGATGAGTTCGGCCGCCTGCAGGGCCAGGGTGGCGCCCAGGCGCAGTCCCATCCAGATGGTGGTCTGGCAGCCGCTGAGCTGGCGCAGGTGGACATCGGCCAGCAGGATGTCCTGCCGCCAGCGGGTGAGATGGCCGCTGCCGTCCTCGCCGGGGGAGTCTCCGGTACCGAAGTAGTCGAAGCGCAGCGAGGGCACGCCCTGCCGGGACAGCCGTTCGGCCACCACGCGCAGCGAGCGCTGGGCGCGATGGCTTCCCTGGCCGAAGGGGTTGCAGATGAGCACGGCGGTTTCGGGCCGGGGCTCGGCAACGGGCTGGTAGATGCCGGCCAGCGCTGGCGTCACGTCCGATGCGCACCGGCCGGATGAAGGGCGGGCGCTGTCGTCCAGGCGCACCCTGTGCCTGTACGGGGTGGGGTGGCAGGGGCGGGCGTGGCGGCAGGCTGTCCGGCGGGGTCATCTCATTGGGCAAACAGGGGAGAGTCGACGATCACATCGAGGATGCGTTCGGCAGCGCGTCCGTCCCACAGCAGCGGACGCTTGCCCGAGGCTGGCTGCGAAAGGGCAGCACGAGCCACTTCAGGATGTGGGCGGGGTTGGTTCCGGCCAGAACGTTGGTTCCGTCGGTGATGGTGACGGGCGCTCGGTGCTGTCACGCAGGGTGACGCAGCGCACGCCCACGGCGCTGGATTCCTCCTGCAGGCCGCCACTGTCGGTGAGGATGATCTGCGCATCCTTCCAGAGGCTGAGGAATTCCATGGTAGACAGCGGCGGTGTGGTGCGGATGTTCGGGCCGAGTTCGATGCGGTGCCTTTCCAGGCTGGCGCGGGTGCGCGGATGCACCGGAAGACCAGCGGCAGGTCCTTGGCCAGCGTGCGCAGCACGCCCACCATGCCGGCGAGCTTCTCGGGATGGTCGACGTTGAGGGGCGGTGCAGCGTGACGACGCCATAGGGTGTGCTGCCCAGTCTGAGCGCAGGGCGGCGCCCCGCCGCCGCTGGCAGGCGTTGCCTGCAGGCGCTGGATCTGGTGAAAGAGGTTGTCGATCATCCCGTTGCCGACGAAGTGGATGCGGTCGGCCGGGTGGCCCTCGCGCAGCAGGGCCTCGTGGCCGGAGGGCTCGGTGACGAAGAACAGGTCGGTGATGGCGTCGGTGGCCAGCCGGTTGATTTCTTCGGGCATGCCGCGGTCGCCGCTGCGCAGGCCGGCCTCGACGTGGATGAGCACGCGCTGCAGCTTCGGCGGTGATGGCGGCGGCCAGCGTGGAGCTGACATCACCCACCACCAGCACGCCGTGGGCGGGTGCTCGGTGAGTTCGCGTTCCATGGCCACCATGCGACCCGGGCGGTGACTTCGGCGTGTGCGCCGCCGGCTTCGAGACGGGGTGTCGGGGTTCTGGGGATGCCCAGTTCCTCGAAGAAGATGCGTTCATGCCCGGGTCGCTGTGCTGGCCGGTGTCGACCAGGCGGTGGCGCATCTTCCCGGCCCGCTTGCCGAATGCACGGATGAGCGGGGCGATCTTCATGAAGTTGAAGCCGGGCGCCGGCAACCAGGGTGATGTCGATGGGGTCAGTGTTGGACGGACGTGAACGGAGCGTGAGCGTGTGGCGGTGGTGGACAGGGCTTCCGGCAGGGCACGGGCGCGGAACTCGTGGGCAGCCTGCCGGCGTCAGGGGATGGGCCAGCCGGTGAGGGTGGAGGGCGAATGGGCGCCGCCATGGCCACCGGTGAGGGTGGGGGAGGCAGGCACGTTGCCGGTCATGCTGCCGCCATGCGGCGCTGGATGGGAGCGCATCTTCAGGCGCATGACGAGGCTGAGGTAGCGGGCAGTGCCATCTGGCGGCGCCACCGCTGGGGTTCTCCATGAGGCGGTAGAACCATTCCAGGCCCAGGTTGCGCCAGAAGGGGGGTGCGCGCCTGGCCACGCCGGAGAGCACGTCGATGGTGCCGCCCACGCCCTGGAAGAGGCCCACCGGCAGGTGGGTGCCGATGTCGGCCATCCAGACGCTCCTGGCGCGGGCTGCCCAGGCCCACGAACACGACGATCGGGACGGGCTGCGGCAATGCGGGCAGCCACGGTGCCGGCGGGCCTCGGGGCTGTAGAGGCGCGAGAGGTCGTCCAGGGTGCCGGGCGGCATGAAGCCGTGGCTGGCACCGGCAATGCGCAGGCGCGGCCAGGTGGCGCGGATGGTCTTGAGGGCGCCCGCGTTGGATTCGGGCGAGGCGCCGTACAGGTAGATGGACAGGGCCTCGCGCTCGGCGGGGTACAGAGTTCGGGCATGAGTTCGGAACCGCACCCGCTTGATGCGCACGCCATTGAGGACGCGGGCACCGATGCAGGTGCCGATGCCGTCGGGGATGAGCACGTCGGATTGCGTGCAGCAGCTGGCGAATGACGGGATCCCGGTGCGACTCGCATGGATTTCTCGGGATCTGGCGAACACCAGCGCAGGGCGACGGCCCGTGTTGCGGCGTGTCTCGACCAGGTCGATAAGTGGTCGGCGATCTGCTCCATGGGCTGGATGATGACGTCCTGATGGAACAGCCGTGGTTCCGGGGTTTTGCTGGGCATCGGTTTCTCTGGCGGAAGCTGAAACGCGCCCTTGGGAAGGCCGGGACGGATACCGCTCTCGCGTCCCCGCCAGAGGACGCACCGGCTTGGGGACGTTTTCAGGCCTTTCCTGGCAGCGGGCGCCGGACTTTCGATTGCCCCAATCTCTCGCGTTTGCCCCGGACCGGATCATCCCCAGGATGTAGTGTCTTTTCGCGGGTCTGTAAGTGAATATGGCTGTGTCTTTAAGGGATCGGGCCGGGGAGGCTGTCCCATAGACAAACTTTTTCAAACCCGATGAAGACTGTTAGTTTGTAAGAAAGTTCCGAATAAATAGTGTGAGCTATTTCCTGTGTGCTCAAGCTCTTGCGGTTTGATTCTGTTTGATGCTGGCAGCACGCGTTTCCAGCACCAGCAGCATGCCGATGAGCATGTTCTGGAACGAGTAGTCCATGGCCTGAAGACTGCCGAAGACGCATAGCGCCACCAGGCAGGCCGGCCTGCCTGGATAGCCCAGTCGGCGCGTTTCGCCAGGCCAGCCGATAGGCCATGAAGAGGGTGATCATCAGCGACATGAAGCCGACGATGCCGTAGGCGCTGAGTTCGTCGACGAAGGCGCTGTGGGCAATGAGGTGGCTGCCGTTCAGGCGCAGGTTGTTGTTGCTTGGTGCCCCTCGCGGCCCACGCCGAAGATGAGCTGCGAGCGGTTCGCTCTCGGCCCAGCCCCGGCAGGCGCCGGCCTGCGCGTGAGCCGGCCGCTGGTGAGGGTGTCGGCACTGGGGCCGTGGGTATAGAGCGTCTGGCCGGTGAGCCGGTTCTGCACCATCTGGATCATCTCGGGCTTGACCATGGCGGTGACGAGCAGCGCCACGAAGACCAGGGCGACCGGGGCGGCCAGCAGCTTCAGCTTGCGGGTGAAGATGGCCACCAGGATGAGGCCGAGAATCATGCCCAGCAGGCCGGCGCGGGCCGTGGTGAGCACGCACAGGGCCAGGCAGCCCATGGCCAGTGCCAGGTGAAGAGCGAGCGCTTGCCGGGAAAAAGCGCGCCAGCGTGAAGCGCGCTGATACCGGCGATGGCGTGGGCGAGCGAGGCTGAGTGCTGGTTCTGGAAGACGCTGTTGTAGGCGGTTAGATCGATGCCCGAGACGGCGGCCAGCGACCACTGCAGGCCCACCGGCGGCAGGATGCCCGCCAGCAGCGGAATGGAGATGAGGCACAGGAAGAGCGGGAACACCCGCACGGCCAGGTCGGCGACGGGGTACCAGCGCATGGGCCATCAGTGCCATCAGCATGGCGGGCACGAACATCGCGGTTGGACGACGAGGCTGACCGGAGTGGGCGCATGTCAGGGATGCCCAGCGCGATGCCCCAGATGGGCCTGAGAGCAGAAGAACAGGTAGGCCCAGAAGAGCGAGGCCAGGGCCTGCGCCCCCATGGGCAGCACGGGTGAGTCCAGATGATGAAGAGGGCCGGCAGGAAGACTGGCGCTGCGCCAGAGCATCGGCATACTTCACGCCCCCACGCTCTGGGTCTCGAAGTAGGTCAGGAAGAAGTAGACCACCCAGAAGACCCACGGTAGCCAGCCCTGCACGCGCTGCGGCGTGCGCAGGGACAGACCGGGGGCGACGATGAGGCTGCGCGTGGCTGCAGTGGATGCCAGTGATCTCGGGTTCTGGGGTGTGGACTGCCGCAGCGGCTGGGTGTTCGCGCCGGCCGGACGGGCGAGGTCCGGGCTCGATGCGGGTCAGTGGGGCGCAAGCTCACGGCGAGGCATGGGTCCGCAGGTTGTCACTGGGGGCGTCAGCGGCCCCGGCCACGGCTTCGGTCACAGCCAGCAGGCTTCGGCCTCGCCTGGGCGTTGGCAGGGGCCGGCGGCCCGCCGATGCCGTACAGCTCCGGCCGCGCGACGGCGCAGTTCGTTCAGGTCGAAGACGATGAGCGTGAGATAGCCGATGTAGGCGCCGGCGCTGATCCAGGTGTCAGTGCTCGTGGTGGGCGGCGCAGGGTTGGCGACCAGCACGCCCAGCCCGAAGGCCGTGACGGCCTTGGTGACGTGGTAGGTCTTGGTGGCGCGGATGAGCGGCGGGGCCTGCAGGATGGCCTGGGCGAAAGACCAGCGGCAGCAGGCCGGCGGCAATGCGCAGGTAGGTGGCCGAATCGGCGTACCGCTCACCGTAGATGGCCCGTCATGAGCGGGTTGGCGATGAGATCGAGCATCAGCGTGAGCGCCAGGCCGATGCCCGCCGGCAAAACAGGGTGCCATGCCGATGTGATGGTTGCGGGTTGATGAGCGCCGGGCTTGAAGAGCGTCTTGCGCCCACCACCACGGCCAGCATGGCGGCGAAGGCAAAGGCCGCTTCCAGCAGCGTCATGGCGTGGCGGCGTACTGCGACAGCACGTCGGCCACGGCATGGTCTTGCCCAGTGTGACCCGGTCGATGCGCGACAGCGCCACCGAGGCGCTGGAGGCCACGGCCAGCGCCGCCCCTGGGCAAACAGGTCGCGCATGAGCTTCCAGTCCACGAGGCCCGCGGATGCGACGCTGCGGACTCCAGCTGCGGCACAGCAGCGACGCGTGATGCACGACCGATCTCGCCGATCCAGCCCCAGACCGCAGGTGACCGGGACCGCCGACGGCCATGACCCGATCATCACGACGCCCAGCCGGGTGAACATGCCCGAGGATGCGGCGATCTGCGGGAAGCGGAAGTTCTCCTGGGCGTAGTGTTTCGTGGACGGCCAGCGAGCACCGGCTGGCCGATCAGCAGCTACACGGCCCACAGGATCGCCAGCTGCAGGATGGTGGGATCGGGCATGGTGGCGCACCACAGCACCAGCGGCACGGCGGTGAGCAGGCCGCTGATGAGCTTCGGCGGCCAGCGCGGTGTTCCAGAGCCGCGGCAGGGTATCGGCCGGCTCGGCACAGATGCGCGGCAGCAGCACGCGTTCGCCGGAGATGCTGCCGATTGTGCCGAACACCAGCCACAGCGACATGGCGATCTGCCGAGTTGGCGAAGGTGGCGTGGTCGAAGCGGCGGGCGATGTGGCTGGCAATCCAGAGGCCGATGAACATCTCGGGCAGCGCGCTCGGCGGCCAGCATGATGAAGGTGTAGAGCGACGACTGGTGGGTGCGGTAGAAACTGCCGAGCGATTTTCCGGAAAATACGCGCCATGGAGGAGGTGACGGACGCCCTTCGGCAGGGGATGCCGGAGGAAAAGGAGTTCGGACCGATGCGCGCGCGGCGGGTGACGGATGCATGCAACAGTGCACGGAAGGCGCGGGGCGGAGATGCTGTGAGACACAGCCGGGACGGTACGGTATGCCTGTAGCCGCCAGGCGCTGTGACTTCCGTGGCCGTGGCAGTGCTGGCTGCGGCGCGGAAACCGCCGCAGTGCTGCCGGGGCGGAATACCGCCCCGGCCCGTCCGTTGCCGGCAGTGAACCGGATCGACTCGACCACGTTTCCGCGATATTAAGGGGCTGCTGTTAACGAGGCGCAACCATCGTAGAAGTTATGCAATCTGCAAAAGGGTGCGTTGTTTGTTTGCAGGCTGCACGCGCCGGCCGCGTCGCATCCCTTCACTCCCTGATATGCTCTCCTCCTTCTTTCATGCCCCTTTTGGCGCTGTGGCGTAAAATTGATCGACGATGGATTTCCGGCTAAGGTCGCGGGGTTCACGCTCTCCTCGCGTCCCGCGCAGCAGCCCTTTCACTCTCGGTTCCACCTTCCGGTGCCCAATGTCTCGACCTCGATCTGGCGCCTTTGTCGCCTCCTTCCCCTGGATGATCTTTGCTGGTGGGGGCGCTGCTGTCCCTGTTCCTGTCGCTGGCCCTCAGACCGGTTGCCCGGCGCACCGGCTGGGTGGACAAGCCCAACTTTCCGCAAGATCCACAAGGGCGAGATCCCGCTGATCGGCGGCTGGTCGATCCTCGGCCGTGGCCGTGCTGCTGCAGATCTGGGGGCCGGCCGAACAGCGCGGCGCCGCTGGGCTACTGGGTCGGGCGGGCATGCTGCTGTTCATCGTGGCCATGATCGACGACCGCAGCCGATCCGTGCGCGCTACCGGGCGCTGGTGCAGCTGGGGGCGGCGCGTGGCGGTATCGGCGTGACGCTGGTGCTGCCCACCCTCGGCGATTTCGACGCGCTTGGGGGCCATCTCGATGTATCGGCCTGGTGGACATGTTCCCCAGTCAGCATCATCGGGACGGTGGCGGTGGTCAATGCCGTCAACTTTCACCGACTGGCGCGGACGGTCTGTGCGGCGGTCTGGGCTTCATCAGCCTGTTCTGGTTCACGGTGGCGCTGATCATCTCCTCGCGCCATGCCGTGGCGCGCGTGCGAGCCGGCGCCCCTACGCGGCCAGCATGATCCCGCTGGCGGCGGCCCTGCTGGGCGGCATCGCGGGCTTTCTGTGGTTCAACCTGCGCAGCCCGTTCGGCAGCAAGGCGGGCGGTGTTCCTGGGCGACAGCGGCAGCTGCTGCTGGGCTTCACGCTGGCGTGGTTGCCATTCGCGTCACCTCGGCCTACGCGCCGCCAGCGTCAAGCCGGTGGTGCTGCCTGTGGGTCGTGGCCGTGCCGCTGGCCGACTCGGCCTCCTGCATCATCCGCCGCATCCTCGGCCGGCGTCACCCCATGACGCCCGATACCAGCACCTGCACCACCTGGTGCAGCGGCTGGGCTGCACGGCCGGGGCAGGCGGTGTTCGTCATCCACGTGGCGGCCTCGTCTGCGGCCTGGTGGGCGTGACCGGCTGGGCGCTGGGCGTGCCCGAGCCCGGTGCTGTTCGGCGGCTTCGTGGCGGCGCTGCTGGCCTTCATCGGCTGGACCAACTGGATCTGGCGGCGCATCGACCGCGCGGACGTAGCCGCGGGCCGTCCCATCGAGCGCCGTCCCACGACGACGCAACCGGCAGGCTGCGTGGCGCCGACGCACGCCGTCGCAGGGCGCTTCCGACAAGAAGGCGGGTGTGCTCTGAGGCAGACGGGCGCGGGCGCGGGCCAGCCCCGCGTTGCCGCGTCATCGGTGGTGGAACCGGCCTGCCGGTGATCCTGCGCGGGCTGAAGACGCTGGACGTGCCATCTCGGCCATCGTGACGGTGGCCGATGACGGCGGCAGCAGCGGCATCATCCGCGACTATATCGACGTGGTGCCGCCCGGCGACATCCGCAACTGCATCTGCGCGCTGGCCGATCTGGACCCGCTGATGCTGGAGCTGTTCCAGTGTCGCTTCGCACCGACGATGCCTTCCTGTCGGGGCATGCGCTACCGGCAACCTGCTCATTGCTGCAGGCTGGAGGAAATGCGCGGTCCATTTCTCGAGCGCTGGCGCTGCTGTCGGCCTGGATGCAGGTCAAGGGACGGATCCTGCCGGCCGCGCCTCGAGCCGCTGAAAGTGCTGCATGCCACCGCCGCCGATGGCAGCTGCGTCGGCAGAATCGAAGATCGGGCTGTGCCGCAAGCCCATCCGCCAGGGTGGCGCTGACCGCCATGCGCGAACCCGCCCGCCACGCTTCGCGCCCCAGGTGGTGGAGGCCATCCTGAATGCCGACCTGGTGTGGTGCTGCCGGGCAGTCTTTAGCACGAGCATCCTGCCCAATCTGCTGGTGGAGGAAATCGGCAGAGGCCATCGGCCGCACGACGGCCGGAGGTGTGGTCTATATATGTAACATAATGACGAGTTGGGCGAGACTGGAGAGTACCGACGCCGATCATGTGAATGTGCTGCATGAGCATTTGAAGCGTCCTTTCATCGATACGGTATTGGTGAACATCGACGACGTTCCGCTCGATTACCTGGGTAATCAACCCGATGATGAATGCTGGCGACAGGTTAATTCATGATCCTGAGGGCGCTGCGGCGCGCCGATGCCGAGTGATTGCCGGAAATTTCTTACGCATGCAGGACGGTGGTGCTTTATCACGACACGCATCGGGTGCTGCAAGAGTTACGTCATTTACTAGAAGCGACAAACGGGTTTCGAAAAATCCAGTAAAACTATCCTGCCTGGGGCCTCGTGGCCCCTGTCCCGACACTTAGGGGAAGACCTGAAAGCGTTCGGCCTTCGATGCTTTTTCCGATGGGGGCCGTGGCGTGGCAGCGGCCCGATTCCGCCTCCGTCACACGGCGCCGTGCAGGCGGCGCTGCGCTTCGCACAGAGGGAGTTTCGCGGCAGATTCGCCATCCATCGTGGTTTCCACCGCCTGCGCGCGCGGCTGGTGGGCGGTTGCGCAACATACGCTGATTCTGGAAGAAAATCGCGCAGCATCTGCCAGTCCGGCTGGATTATTTCCAGATCGGGCGACGCCCCGAAATAGTGCGCATGGGCGCAATTGCGCCGCCTTGTGGCCGATTACCTCGAATTTGCACGTCGCCTGAAAAAGGCCAAGGCCGAGGGTGGCCAGGTCGTGGCGCACGTCAACAGCTCGGTGCGCCCGGTCTGCGTGGTGCGTGACGGCGGATTCGTGCTGCTGTCGCGTCTTCTGCGCGTGCCCGTCACGTCAGGGTGCACGGCTGCGCCGCCGTACGGCCTCGATGACGGCCGCACCTGGCTGCGGCGCATCACCCGCTGGGTGCTGAACCTGGCTGGACCGGGTGGTGGTGCTGATTCCCCGCCCAGTCCCGGGCCACAGGGCGGGCGGCGGCCATGGCGGCCGTGGCCAGTCAACAACGCCGTCTTCATGGAGCGGTACCGAGCGCACGCCCGGCGGGCACGATCCCTTCCGCATCCCGTACCTGGCCCGGGTTTGTTGCAGAAAAAGGGCGTCATGCAGTGTCTGGACGCCATGAAGATCCTGCGGGCCCGTGGCGTGCCGGTGCGTTCGGTAGCTCTGTGGCGCGGTCCGCTGGAATCGAGAGATTCCTGGCGCATTGCCGCGCCAGCTCGTGACCGGGTGCGGAGCTGGTGGGCCGCGCCGGCTGAGCAGACGCGCGAAGCGCCGGAGAACGTGACCCGCCGGGGCTGCCGTCGCAGCACTCCAAAGGCAGCCCTATGTGCTGGCGGAGGCCCTGAGGCCGGCATGCCGGCCATGATTCCGCGGGCCGGCGAGGTGGTGGGCGACATGATCGACGGAGCTGCAGGCGCGGTGGTGGTGCGCCTATCGAGGCGCAGCCCACCGGCGC